>Ga0209181_10001166_pt1 | contig 46622 bp, 46 predicted proteins | sample MAT05_FD_187208 | JGI IMG/M metagenome (GOLD analysis project Ga0209181, IMG submission 187208) | Freshwater microbial communities from Lake Fryxell liftoff mats and glacier meltwater in Antarctica - MAT-05 (SPAdes) (version 2) | ecosystem: Environmental > Aquatic > Freshwater > Ice > Liftoff... | reverse complement strand
AATCTGGTAGAAAACAGCATCCGACCCGCTGCCATTGGCCGAAAAAACTACCTCTTTGCCGGAAGCCACGATGCTGCCCAGCGCACCGCTATACTCTATACCTTCTTCGCTGCCTGCAAACATCACGACATTAACCCCGAAACTTGGCTCAATGATGTACTTAACCGGATGTACCTCCATCCCGTCAACCGTTTGGAGGAACTGTTGCCACACAACTGGGTGCCTATTAAAGCCGAGAAAACCGCTTAACCAAGGCATGGCCTTCGTCGGAGGCTTACGACTTAGTGAACTTCTCTCTACTACGACTTAGTGAACTTCTCTCTACTACGACTTAGTGAACTTCTCTCTACTACGACTTAATGAACTTCTCTCTACTACGACTTAATGAACTTTGACAGAGAGGAGAAATGAGTCTCCTTGCCAACAGTAGTACTTTTTTTTGTCGGGCAAAGATAAGGAACGAAAGGAGTTCGAACATTATCCTGTCGTGCACCACGAAACTTACAGCAATAAGATGATTGAAAACCCGAAAACCCAAAGATAATAAAGACACTAAAGACACTGAACGCGGAGTCCCTATTTCGCCTTCTTTCGCACCACCAAAATTTTTTGTTTAGAAAAATCTATCCACGTGTAGTCATACACGAGGCGGTACATTTTACCTTCCTTGTTGAGGTAGGTACCCGTGTGGTACTCATATCGAAAACCCGTGCGGGTCAGCACCAAGCGGTCCAATTCCACTTTTACGGCGTTGCCCAGGAGGGTAGCCAATATTTCCCGGTTGCGGTGCAGGTAGCCGTCAATTTCGGCTACCGCATCGCGGGTGTTGCGGCGCTGTGCGGAATGGTGTCGGTTTTTGCAGTCGGCAGAGCAAAATTTTTTATCGCTTCGGCCTTGTGTCTCCTCACCACAAACCATGCATTTCTGTTCCATGGGGTAAAGATACGGCAAGTATTCATATTTTAAATGCTTGCAAAAATTCTATCCGTTATTTACCCGTTAATTATCCGTTAAAAACGTTTGTTTCCCATAAAATGCTCATTTTTATTTGTTTATGAGGAAAAAAAGTATTAAAATTTGCGGCAGTAATTTATTCATCCGCTATTATCGCCCTGAAGATCATTATTTGTCCAATAGCAATAAACGACACAACGAGTATTATGGTCAAAAACGAGGTATTTGCCCGGATTTGATAAAACAAATCAAAGGTAGTTATTATTCAAAAGCGACCCAATCGTGGCCCATACTCTACACAAAAGAGGCATTTATTCAGGCGGCTTTCGCATTGGGGAGATGGTGAAATTGCGCATTAGCGACCTGCAACCGGAGGTGAGCCGGGTATTTGTCCGCAACGGGAAAGGCAAAAAAGACTGCTGCACCATCCTTTCGCCCGTGGTGTGGGAAAAGATAAAAGCCTACAATGTTGGGCCATTCCAGCATCAAAACGACCGAAATACACCCCCATATTACCAAAAAAGGGTTGAAAAAAGTAAAAAGCCCGATGGCTGACTTAAATTTATGGGGCGATAAAAAAAATTTGGATAATCATAAAACAAATACCACCTTTGTGGGGTGACGACCACGAAGGATCATTTTTTGTTGGTTCCATTCGACCGTCGCCGCAAAATAAACTGCTTTTCGATTTTTTTTCAAAAAGACCGAAAATAGGTAACTAAATTTACGCGCCAATACGTTACTTATCCGCAATAGTTTAAAACAACGATTTTTTTTCTGTTCATAAAGCCCATTGAATAAACGGGCACCATCATTAATCTCCTGTCTCATGCGATTTATTTTTCCCTTTTTCCTCCTTTTATGGGTATCTGCCTGCCGCCATCAACCCGCTGCTTCAGGCGGACTCTCCCCCGCCGACTCTTTGGCCTCCATCCAGGTCGCGGATGGGTTTCAGGTGGAGTTAATTGCCGCTGAACCCCTAATTGCCGACCCGATTGCCATGGAAATTGACGAATCCGGGCGCCTGTATGTCGCCGAGATGCCGGGCTACCCCTCCGACTTGAACAAAACCGGGCGCATAAAACTGCTTACCGATACCAATGGCGACGGCCTGCCCGACAAAAGCGATGTTTTTGCCGAGGGGCTCACACTGCCCGGCGGACTGATGCGCTGGAAAAAAGGCTTGCTGGTCGTTGACTCTCCGAATGTGCTGTACATGGAGGATACCGACGGCGACAACAAAGCGGATATCCGTGAAACCGTGCTGACCGGCCTTGCGCTCTCCAACCCACAACACAACGCCAATACCCCCGTATTGGGGCTGGATAACTGGATTTACCTGGCCCACATGGGTGCCATTACCCCAAAAATTGATATGCACTTCACCGATGAAGGCTCCGAAGTGCGCTTTCCAAACCAACCAGATGCCCCCAAACTGGCCAAAAACGCCGACGGGCGCAACATCCGCTTCAAGCCCGACACTCGGGAACTGGAAACCCTTTCCGGCGAAAGTCAGTACGGCCACACGTTTAGTCCTTCCGGCCACCACCTCTGCACCGAAAACGCGCACCACCTTTTCCATGAGGTAGTAGCGGCCAAATACCTGCGGCGAAACCCGGCCCTGCTGGTGCCGGATGCCACAGAAAACATCCCCGACCATGGCAATGCCTGCGAAGTGTTTTCCATTACCCAAAATCCGGAACACCAACTCCTGACCGACGTGGGCGTTATTACTTCTGCTTGCGGTATCTGCTGGTATCAGGGCGGATTGTTCCCTCCCGTCTGGAACGACGTGGTGTTTGTCTGCGAACCCACCCATAACCTCATCCACGCCGACCGCCTGAGCGACAAAGGTGCCACTTTTACGGCGGCCCGGGTATTTGAGAAAAAGGAGTTTTTGGCCTCCACTGACGCCTGGTTCCGGCCGGTGTTCACCTATATTGGTCCCGATGGCGCCCTCTACGTGGTGGATTATTACCGCCAGATCATCGAACACCCCGAGTGGATGTCGGAAGCAGTAAACCAATCGGGCGCCCTCACCAATGGTACCGATAAGGGCCGTATTTACCGCATCAGTCCAAAAGGCACGCCCCGTATCAACTGGCTGAATATGCTGCAAATCGGACAAACCGGCGACGCGCAATTGGGCACCCTGATCGAAAGTCCCAACATCTGGCACCGCCGCACCGCCCAACGGCTGACGCTCGACCGCAAAGCCGTCAACATGGTGCCCATGCTGGAACAGACCGTCCTCCACAGCCGCGTTGCCGCCGCCGCCGTCCACGCCCTCTGGACGATAGACGGTTTGGGCAAAACAGACCCCGCTTTGTTGCGCTTGGCCATGAAAAGCGAAGCGCCCGGCGTTCGGGAAAATGTCCTTAAAATCGCGGAGTTGCACTTGACTCAATATCCCGAATTGGAAACCCACCTGCTCGCCCTGCAAACAGACCCCGATCCAAAAGTGCGCTTCCAACTGCTGCTAACCTTGGGTAATCTCCACACCGCCGCCGCCGCCGCCGCCCGCAATGCCGTGCTGACCCGCGACATTGAAGACCCCTGGGTGCAAATAGCCGCCTTGAGTGCGGGCCAAAGCGCCGCCGTAGCCACGTTTGAAGAAGCCATCAAAACCTTTGGCAAAGGGGCTGAAACCCCCGGGAAAAAGCGTTTTTTTGAAAATTGCGCGGGTTTGATCGCCTTGGGCAAACAGGAAAACGACAGCAGGGCAGTGCTCCAACGCGCTTTGCAGCCCCCCCAAACGTCCGCTGCCTGGTGGCAAAGCGCTGCCCTGACGGGCTTGACCGAAGCCCTGCAATACAATGGTTATCAGCCTTTTGGAGAAACCGAAAAAATGCGTTTGCTCGCTTGTTTTGCCGAAAAGACACCGCCTGCCCTGCGCACCGCAGCCGTCGCGCTGCTGGGGGTGACCGGTATGCCTAATGGAGGGGCCCGTGACAACAGCCTGGCATTGGCCCGGAAAGTCCTCGCCGACACCACCGCAGCCACCGCCTTCCGCGCGGCCGCCGCTCAGCTTTTGGGCAAGGCTGATCCAAACAGCTTGTCCGACCAACTCGGCAAACTTCTCAGTCCCGCCACCCCACTCCCCTTGCAGCTTGCCGTTCTCGGCGCGCTTGGCCCCGACCCCGAGGGCCGTACCTGTGCCCTCTTGTTCGACCATTGGAAAAAACTGTCGCCGGAAGTCCGCGACGCCGCGATGGGCTACCTGCTCTCCGACGATGCCCGCATGACCAAACTATTAGACGCCTTGACCCAACACCGCCTCCAAAAAGGCAGCCTCTCCTGGCCCCGACAGGTGCAATTGATGAACCACGACCAGCCGGAGATCCGAAATCGCGCCCGTGCGCTGCTCGCCGGCCCGGAAACCGACCAGGCAGCGGTCCTTCAACAATACAAGGCTTGTACAGAAAAGATCGGCGTGCCGGCCCGCGGCGAGGCCATTTACCAACGCGCCTGCGCCAGCTGCCATCAAATCTCCGGTCAAAAAGGCAGCGCTTTTGGCCCCGACTTGGCCACCGTCCGCAACCGCCAGAAGGAATTTATCCTGACCGACATCCTGCAACCCAACCGTTCCATCGCCGATGGCTACGCCCTCTGGACGGTACAACTAAAAAATGGTTCGAGCGCCTCCGGGGTGGTCGCCTCCGAAACGGCCAACTCCATCACCCTGCGCGACCCGGCGGGCAAGGAAACGACCTTTCCCCGCAGCGATGTTGCCAACATGGAGGCCTCGGAGCTGTCCGCCATGCCCCAGGGTTTGGAAAACGGCATCTCGGTGGCGGAGATGGCGGATTTGCTGGCGTTCATCAAGGGGCGGTAGCGGTTTTGGGTAAACACATACCTGTTTTATGCGGCGGTGGGGACTTTTTTCACAGCCTGCGTTCCATGTAATCACCAGACCACAAAAAGTGGTAAAAGCGTGCTTTAACGACAAAATCTAAATCATTGATTTTCAACGGCTAATTTTGTAGTTAGAGACGATTATCGTGCATGGTGTGATCCTGCAAACCCAAGCGAATAACGAAGCACTCGCCCGGAAAGCCTGAATGAACCAGAAAAAATTGCCCGGAAATACTCGGTTTTTTTAGTAGTGTATTCAAGCCTGAATACGATTATTGGGAAGGAAGCATTCGCAGGAAACCCTAATGGTGGAGCTTCGGCTACCCCGAAGATAATAATAGTCATTTTATCAAAATGCTTCCGGAGGGCAATTTTTAAGACTAAAAATAGTGCAACCTGTTACTGTGGTGGACTATTATCTTATTAACTTTATCAAATTTTTTGACATTGATTTAATGGATGTTATTTTTTAACTAATTGATTATCAATGCATGAATTGACGTTATAGACAATCAAAAACACATAATAAGATGGATATATATGAAAAATATAAAAATAAATAGATGGTTAATGTTTTTCTTCTTAGGGTTAATGTTTAATTCAAATGCCCAGACCTGTATCCCTGATACCATAATTTTTATTTCTCAAGCCCAAGTTGATGCCTTTCCTTCTGACTACCCAGGTTGTTCAGAAATTTTGGGAACTGTAATAATTGAGGATAATTTTTTTGGAGGTCAAATGACTAATTTGAATGGGCTAATACAAATGAAAACTATTGCAGGAGACTTTCAAATCAAAGGAAGCAAATAGTTAAATAATCTATTCGGCCTTGATTCTTTAAGTTTTATTGGAGGTGATTTGATAGTGAATTCATATGCCTTGCAAAATCTGGCTGGGCTTGATAAACTTCAATTAATTAGTGGAAGCCTTGATATTTCATATAATATTGCTTCATTTACAAGCATACAAGGATTAAATGCCCTCGGTTCCATTGGTAAAAACCTTTTTATCGAAAGCAATGTCATTGTAAAATCAGAAGAATTTGAAGGGACAAGAAAAATCATAATCCAAAAATAAAAATCAGAGAACTTTAAAGGCTTAACGACAAGCGCAGTTTACGGAGCCTTGTCGTTAAGCCGTTGTTGAACGCAGCCGGGCGACCCTTACCAAGAGATCATCCGTGATAAGGGCCGTTCCATTTTTAGCAAAGCCGTCAAAAAAATCTTTGTTATGGTTTTTCAACCTGAGATTGTCCTCTTCTGGGATACTCGTAAGTCGGTGAAAATAAAACGCCCCCTGCGCATCAAAGCGGCGGCGAAAGTGTATGAACCGGAGTGGGAGGTATATTTTGAGCATCGTCAGCAAGAGAAAATGGTCGGAAAGTTTGTCGGACGTAATCTTTTGTCTTACCTTTACCGCCGACAGGCGGGCAAATGCGCCCATTGTCATCCGGCAATCACCACCGAAACGGGCTGGGACAGGCATCACCGGCACCCCAAACCCCGTGGCGGCAAGGATTCGGATGACAACTTGCTGCTGCTGCACCCCAACTGCCACGAACCCGTACACCACGAGGGTCGGCTATTGGAGCGACCACCTCCGCGTTGCCGCAGCGCCCGGAAGGAAAGGGGACAGGTGGTGCAAACGTTCGAGCCGTATGAGGCGGGAGTCTCCCGTACGGTTTTCAAAGGGTAGCGGGAGTGACCGAGGAGGTGTGCTCCTGTGCCTACTCGACAAAATGCCGAAGCCTACGCGCAAGGCTCGACGTGCGGCACGGGCATATATGCAACCGTTTGGCGGCAAGAAAAAATAAAAAATATAAACTCAAAAAATATAAAACCACTATGCGAATAGCACGTCCCACAAATTCAGAGCGATATGGCTCAAATCTCTTTTACGCTGTTCAAAAAGTTTATGAATTAGACGGAGGTTTGGATATGAACACTGAATATTCCAGTCCTTTCCACGTTATCCGGCAAATTCCAATGGAAACGTTCCATAAAATTGAACAAGAAACAGCAATCGTCATTCCTATCAAGAATGAAAGATTGCGGCTTTTGGAGGGCGTACTGTCAGGGATTCCCAATGCCTGTTTCCCAATTATCATATCGAACAGCCATTTGGTGCCAACGAACAGGTTCATGATGGAGTGTTCGCTGCTGGACAATTATTGCCATTCAGCCAAAAAGAAGTACGCAGTTTTCCACCAACGTTCGCTGGAACTTGCCGAATTATTTAGAACGGGTGGTTACGCACATATTTTGGATGAGCAAGGCTTGGTAAGAAACGGAAAAGCAGAGGGAATGATAGCAGGTTTGCTCATCGGGCGTTTGCTTGGCAAAAAGTACATTGGGTTTATTGACGCTGATAATTATTTCCCCGGGGCAGTATTAGAGTACATTCGGCTTTTTTCCGCAGGTTTTTCACAAGCAAGAACTGATTATTCGATGGTTCGGGTGCAATGGCACAGCAAGCCAAAAATCGTGGAAAATGAGATGTATTTTGCCCGTTTTGGCAGAGTGTCAAGGATAACCAACCAGTATCTCAATCAACTTTTGAGTTTCCAATCGGGCTTTGAAACCGATATCATTGTGACGGGGAACGCCGGGGAACACGCCATGTCCATGCTACTTGCCCTGAAAATGGGTTTTTCTGCCGGTTTTTCTGTCGAAACCAATCATTTCATCAATCTCTTGGAAAACTATGGCGGCATCATCCCAACACCTTACCCGGAGGTGATGGCAAGCGGTACAGAATTGTTTCAAATTCAGTCCCGAAACCCGCATTTTCACGATTTCGCAAAGGGCGACGACCATTTGAACGAAATGATTGAAGGCTCGCTTTCCGTTATTTATCATTCGCCTATTTGCACACCTTTGTTGCGGAAACAGATTTTGGATGAACTTTTCAGGCTTAAAATAAAAAAGAAAAACCAAGAGCCTGAAAAAACCCAACAATACCCCGCCATTGAAAAGATGGATTTTGATGCTGTTTTAAAAACTATTGATTGGCACAAACACTGCAACTATATCCCGAATTGATGAAAAACTTGTTGTTCACTGATATTGATGGTACTCTGATTGACCATCACACCTATTCGTATGCCCTCGCCAAAAAGGCTTTAAAAAAATTGGCTTTGAATAGTGTCCCAGTCATCTTTTGTTCCTCAAAAACTTTTTCAGAACAAGTGTATTTACAAAAAAAACTGGACATCAACTATCCATTTATTTTTGAAAATGGCAGTGCGGTTGCAATCCCAAAAGAATTTTTCCCATCCATAACGGCCAATAGGGTTAACATATCCGAAAGCCACGACATGGTCGTTTTGACTAAAAAAAATTCAAATGATATTGGAATCGCACTGAAAAAAATAAATACCCTTTTCAATTTGAATTGTTACGGCTATTCAAAAAGCAATGATAAAGAAATTGCGGCTAAAACCGGGCTGCATGGGAAAGCCGTGCATCGGGCAAAAGGCAGGTGGTTTACGGAATCGCTTTTCTCAGAACGACCTACCCAGGAAGCCCTTCAAGTGCTCGAATCCTTCGGACTGTGTGCCCTTCAAGGTGGTCGCTTTTTTACCGTTCAGGGCAAAGATGTGGATAAGGGCAAAGCTGTTGAGGTGGTAATCCAACTTTTTCAAGATCTTTGGGGCGAAAAAACAACAACCATAGGCATTGGCGACAGCCTGAACGATGCTCCGTTTTTGAAAGTAGTTGACTTGCCATTCCTTGTGCAAAAGCACGACGGCTGTTGGGCTGAGGTTAAAGCAAACAACCTGACAAAAATTAGAGCAATCGGACCAAAGGGGTTTTCGGAAATGACAAGTGCTATTTTGAACTTGTAATTTGACAATAAATAAATGATTACATACGACTTATTGATTTGCATCAGTACAACCATTATTTTTTCGTACGTTTTTGATTTTTTTTCATCAAAAACCAAGTTGCCCTCTGTGGTTTTGTTGCTTTTGCTCGGCATTGGCATCAAACAGGCAGCCAATTATTTTGGGGTTGATGTGGCGGGCTACGAACGACAAATAAATCTTGTTTTGCCATTTTTGGGTACTTTGGGACTTATCTTCATTGTGCTGGAAGGCTCACTCGAATTGGAAATAAACGGGAGCAAAAAAATGCTTTTGCTAAAATCATTTTTGGCGGCATTGGTTGTGCTGTTGCTCACCGTTGGAGCTATTTGGGCAATATTGGTTTACATTTTTAAACAAGACGCAAACCTGGCGTTCCTCAATGCCATTCCTTTGTCAGTCATCAGTAGTGCCATTGCCATTCCGAGCGTTGCATCATTAAGCGGCTACGAAAAGGAGTTCATCATCTACGAAAGTTCATTTTCTGATATTTTGGGGGTCATACTATTCAACTTTGTTTTGTCGAACAGCGTCATCAACTCGAATTCGTTTGTGCATCTCGGCTACGAATTATTTTTGATTTTTGTTATTTCCATCATGGCTATGGTCAGTCTTGGGTTATTGTTCGAGCGGCTTGGCCACCATAAAAAATTTGTTTTGTTGTTGGCTGTTCTGTTGCTGTTTTACGGCGTTTCGAAGCATTACCACCTATCCGCTTTGATTTTAATTTTTATTTTTGGTTTGTTCGCTGCAAACAATGAATTTTTCATCAACAAGGTGTTTCGGCAAAAATTCAAAATGAAAGTCCTTCAAAATGAGATACACCATTTTCAATCCTTTGTTACTGAAATTGCCTTTGTCATCCGTACTTTTTTCTTTGTGATTTTCGGGGCCGCTATAGATTTTTCGGGGTTTCTCAACCCGAACAAATTGTTGTTGGCATCCGTGATTTTCACGTCAATTTATTTCATCCGCTTCCTTTACTTTAAGGTTACAAGAGACGACAAAGACAATCTGCTATGGTATGTGGCACCAAGGGGTTTAATCAGTATTCTGTTATTTTTCAGCTTGTCCGAACAGCAGAAACTCTTGATACTCGACCAGGATGTGCTGCTGCTTGTCATTTTGGCGAGTGTATTCATCTTGGCAATAGGTTCAATGTTCAATGCAAAAAAATCAGTAAAAATCAATCATTAATAAATGGACACTAGTATTTTAATTGTTTTTATTGTCGGTTATCTGGCAATCACACTTGAGCACAGTATTAATATCAATAAAGCCGCAACTGCATTAGCAACCGGTGTTTTGTGCTGGACACTGTACATCATCAACCAGCCAGACAAGCATCTCGTTTCGCACCAACTCATGGAGCATTTGGGCGAGATTTCGGGCATACTGTTTTTTCTACTGGGGGCTATGACCATTGTCGAATTGGTGGACTTGCACGATGGGTTTCAAATCATCACCGAAAGGATAAAGACCCAAAATGCCAAAAAAATGATGATTGTTTTGTGTATCATCACGTTCTTTCTATCGGCAATCTTGGACAACCTGACCACCACCATCGTCATCGTCTCGTTACTCCGCAAACTAGTTTCGGACAAAGAGCAAAGGCTGTTTTTCGTCGGGATGACGGTTATTGCCGCAAATGCCGGAGGGGCTTGGTCGCCGTTGGGCGATGTGACCACCACCATGCTCTGGATAGGTGGACAAGTGACTGCCACTAATATTATCACGCAATTGATATTGCCAAGTATTGTATGTTTGCTTGTTCCGTTAGCAATAGTTTCCTTGCGATTGACAGGAAATGTACAATCTGCTGAAAAGAAGGAGCATGGTTCTAACACTACGCCACTTGAACGCAACCTTGTTTTTGGGCTTGGGCTTGGCATATTGGTTTTTGTCCCAGTTTTTAAAACCGTCACGCATTTGCCGCCATTTATGGCAATGTTATTGGGTTTGGCAGTATTGTGGATTGTCACAGAAATGATTCACAGCGAAAAAGATGAAGAAGATAAAAATTTTCTGTCTGTTGTCTATGCGCTCCGAAAAACAGATACGCCGAGTATTCTATTCTTTTTGGGAATATTGCTGAGCATTGCCGTCTTACAGGCGACTGGACAACTTTCGCAACTTGCCCAATGGTTGAGCGAAACAATAGCCAACGATTCGGTGATAGTACTGTGCATTGGGTTGTTGTCCGCAATTGTGGACAATGTGCCTTTGGTAGCCGCCGCACAGGGTATGTATACATTCGAACAGTATCCTACCGACCATTTTTTCTGGGAATTCTTGGCTTATGCCACTGGCACTGGCGGAAGTGCCTTGATAATTGGCTCAGCAGCCGGAGTCGCCGCTATGGGCATGGAAAAGGTAGATTTCTTCTGGTACCTGAAAAAAATCACCTGGTTGGCTTTGATTGGTTATTTCGCTGGTGCAGCAGTCTATATTTTCCAATACAACCTTACACATTGATTGATTAATAAATAAATGCACCGAACAACGGCTTGCTGGTGTGGCGTGAAGTCTACTCACCATACTGTTGAACGTTCTTTAAACCCCCAATACACTGACCTTAAAGGTTAGATTCGACCCGGTGGCGGCAAGGATTCGGATGACAACTTGGTGCTGCTGCACCCCAACTGCCACGAACCCGTACACCACGAGGGTCGGCAATTGGAGCGACTACCTCCGCATTGCCGCACCGCCCGAAAGGAAACGGGGCAGGTGGTGCAAACGTTCATCAAGCCCGCACACAAATCCAACGCAGGTGGCGAGTGGGCGTGCGGGCTCACGAAAGTGGCAACCAGAAAAATAATATAATGAGGAACAAGTAAATAAGTCCAGCAGAAAAATTTGGGAGGGCCACGAGGCTTTGCCGGAGGGCCTTTATTGGCTGCAAAGGTCGAAAATGGGAGCGCTACCCCCTCGTAGCAAATCACACCAATACACCTTCCATCCACACCTTTCATTTTAAGCCAAACCATGTCATTATCTACGGGCTTCGCCGCCGCACTTTTTATACTGATCGTCATAGCGTCCTTGTGGCGACTGCTTTCCAACAAGAGAAAACCCCTGATGGCAGCCTTCCCGGTTGCATGGCGGCAGGTACTGGCAGAAAAAGTAGTGTTTTATGCTCAACTCACGGCATCGGAAAAAAACCGCTTTGAGCAAAATATGCTACAGTTTTTAGGCGAGGTTCGCATTACAGGTGTGGGCACCACGGTGAACGACACCGACAAGCTGCTGGTGGCGGCAAGTGCAGTCATCCCATTGTTTGGATTTCCCGGCTGGCAATACCGAAATATAAACGAGGTGTTGTTGTATGAAAGCGCGTTCAACCACGACTATGAGACCCAAACGGGCGAAGGGCGAAACATTCTGGGCATGGTCGGCGGAAGCAGTATGAACCGCACCATGATTTTGTCAAAACCGTCTCTGCATCAGGGTTTTGAGCAGCACCACTCCAGCCAAAACGTGGGCATACACGAATTTACGCACCTCATTGACAGGGCCGATGGCGCTACCGACGGCATCCCGGAAGCACTGCTTCAACAGCCGTTTCTAATCCCCTGGGTGAAAATGATGCACCGGGAAATTAAGGCAATCAAATCGGGAGGGTCTGACATTAACTATTACGGCAGTACCAATGAGGCGGAGTTTTTCAGCGTGATCAGTGAGTATTTTTTCCAACAGCCGCACTTATTGGAAAAACATCACCCCGAACTGTTCTTATTGCTGGAAAAGGTTTTCAAACATAAACACGTTAAAATTGGAATGAAACAAACACGCTCTATTTGATAATTTTTAAACAGATTCCTACATCAGTTCAATAACTGGGACATTCCAAAAACGAGGTATTCTCCGAAAAACAGAACCCAAATAAATTGATAATACTTGCTCATTGAACGAGGTTGCTTGATCTCCGTTTTTTTGATAAAATAAATTAAAGCGATAAAAAACAAAAGATGACTGCCGACCATTAGAGGGAGGTGTACGAGGTTTGGATTTAAAAAGGCAAAGACGATTAACGTCAAAAAGGTGAGACAAAGTAGTATATTTCCCAGCAAAAATATTCGTTCTGCTCCAAAACGAATACTAAAGGTGCTGATATTGAATTTTCGGTCGCCTTCCATATCCGGAATATCTTTGAACCACGCAATAACGATACTGTAAATAAAAATAGTAGCAGCCAAGGCAAGCACCATCGACGTTACCTGATGCGCTTGATTGATCGTCGCGTTGAAATGCAAAAACAAAAGGATGTTTACAATTACCCCTCGGACGGCAATAATGCAGAAGGCCGCCCAAAACGGAAAACGTTTCAAGCGAATGGGCGGTAGTGAATAGGCGGTTCCCAAAAATAAACTCAATAAGACCGTTAGCAATAAATATTTTCCCAGATAGAAGGCAATGGCCAAAGACAAGAGAATTGATGTGGTAATAATTATATAACCTAAGCGCATAGAAAAAGCGCCCGAGGCCAAAGGCAAATACGGCTTATTGATTTTATCAATGGCGACATCTGTGATTTGATTCAAGCCAACAATATAGATGTTCGCCCCGAGACAACTCAGTAAAGTCAACACTAAAAGCGATCCGTACCGATCTGATCCGGTGTGGGACGATAGCGCCATAAAATACAAAACCACGATACTCAGCGTCGTACCGATGACGGTATGTAGTCTGGAAAATCGGATAAAATTGAGGAGGAAATTCATTTCTTTATGCCTTGAAATACGCCAAATTTGATAAATCCTTTTTGGTAGCCTTTAGTCATGTACCGCATCGCCCAAGCACCCTGAATCGTTGGCCATCCGGCTTGCATCAAGCCTTTGACAGATTTCCATTGGAAAACCGATTGGATGACGGCTTTCCAAAACGGCGCTACGGCGTCACTCCAGTCGTCGCTCGATACCTCCGTGAACCCGGCATCCTTCGCCAGGCGTTCTATAGACTCCATCGAGACCATCTGCGGCAAATGGTATAGAGCATAAATTTTACGCAATAGTTTTTGTTCGGACGGCTCCAATGCCGGAGGTTCATTTCGGTGGCACCAGGTAGCCATGATTAAACGGCCGTTTGGATGCAATAATTTATGGAACATCTCCATCAACCCTTTTTTGTCAGCGATGTGCTCCGCGCTTTCCATTGACCAAATCAGATCAAATTTTTGATCTGATTTGATCATACTCATCATGTCCTTCGCTTCGATGTGCACCTGTTGGGCCAATCCTGCTTCCCGATTGTAGCGCTCCGCATTTTTGGCTTGTACCGGACTGAGGGTCAATCCCAATACCTGCGCGTCATATTTTTTGGCGAGTAATCGGGCACTGCCTCCCACGCCGCAGCCCGCGTCCAGAATATGGGTGGCGGTATGAACATTCCCCCATCTCAACAGCTCAGCGACTAAATCCACCTGCGCTTCGGCGTGTGTTTTGGTACCCACCTTGCCATCGGGATAATAGCCGTGGTGCATGTGCTCGCCCCAGACATCGAGCCAGAGGGGAGTAGATTGATCGTAAAATTTCTGAATACGTTGGTTCAGCGTCATGGAAAAGGTTTTTATGAATATGCTTAAAATATCCAGATCAGTAACAAGATGACAATCAAACTCAATACCGCAATCTGATAGATATTCAAGCGTTCTCTATATTCCTCGGGCAATTCTTCTTTTGGTGCAAAAGCACTTCTTAGGTAACCAATCAGCGCAATGGGAATGAAAATAAATCCTGCGAGCGAACCGATTAATATTCGGCCAAACATCAAAATGCTTCGTAAAACACCCGTTTGCGTTTCTGATGCCGAAGGTTCGTTAAAGACCTGCGTTTTTTCGATGGGGGAGAAGCCGGACGTTGGTTTAGTGCCTGCAATAGAGATACAATATTTATCCTTTTGTTCGATCCAGTGCGGAGAGACGTATTTTACGGTGATGTTTTTGAAGCCCGCATTTTTAAACCAATCCCGATATTCTTGATCGGTTGGAAACAACATCCAGGTATTAGCCGCGAAACTAACCAATGCATTGGGTGGATCCAAAGGGCCAATCATGGTAGCCACGCCACCTTCTTTGACCACACGATATGCTTCGGTGATGCCCTTCTGCGGATTCGGCCAATATTCAATGCTGCCTGCCGAGACGTAACGATCAAAAGTGTCATTGGGAAAGGGAATGTTTTCCGCGTCTCCAAGTTGAAAGATACAACCCTGTAGCGCAGGTTTGACTTTAGCCTTGGACATTTGGTGAGGACTTTGATCCACACAGGTAACTTGTTGAGGAGAGACGTGCCGGACGATCCCTTCGGTCGTAAATCCGGTACCGGAGCCTACATCAATGACACTAATATTGGCTTGATCAAGTTGGGCGATCAATAAAGAATCGTCGCGCATTTTCTTGGTCCAAAAAAGGGGATTCACCAATTTATCGTAAAAGATAGAAAGGTAACTATAAAACCAGAAGGCTTCTTTTTTGTGTTGCATTAATCTCATGGCAGCTTATTTTAAAAGAAAGTTATATTAGCGTTGTTGCCACGGTTGCTGATTGGCTGCAATGGGCAAATTTTATATTGAAACTGCGTTAAATTTTTCTCCGTAGCGATGCTATGCCTGCAAAATTTGCCTTGTTCAATACAAAATTTGCTGCTATTTCGCTCAATCGCAACCATTGCAACAATTCTGTTTAAATGTATTGTCATTTTGTCGCGATGACTTTGGTATGGGTGATGGTTGTCACTGGACAAATATCTTCACAAATCAAGCAGGCGATATCGCAAGGCTTGTGCACTGCGATGGTATCGAAAGGACTGATGAAGCCAGCCTCTTGCGGACAGATGGCCACGCAAGCACCACAATTGATACAAGCGTTCCAGCCAATTTGAAAAAGCACCGGCGTACGTTTACTCATGGATTTTGAAATTAGCAGTGATATTTATATTTTCTTGAATTCGGAATCGGGGCTAAAATAATCTGACATGGTTTGGTACAGCATTTGATCTCGATCTGCTATGTTTTTCGTTTTAAAAATCTCCGTTTTAATGTCGTAAAGTTTCCACATCTTATTGCCCACTTCGATCAACCATTCCTCCTGATATTGTTTTAGGTGATCAGCAGTGGCGGCTATATTTTTTTGTAAAAAAGCACTCAAGAAATTTCCGGCAATGGCGCCTCCACTCAATGCGGTATGAATACCACCTCCCGTAATCGGATTGACGTGACGAGCGGCATCACCAACCAATATTAAATGATCAGCATATTGGGTTTTTAAGGGCGACGCTAAAGGAACACCTCCGCCTTGAATTTCTAAGACTTTTGAATGCTTAAATCGTTCTTTAAAAAAAGAATTTTTAATAAAATGATCAACGTGCCACTGCGCATTCTTTTCAGTCATCGTTCGAGCGACCCCGAGACCAATTTCTGCATAGCCATGCCCTTTGGGGAAAACCCAGGCGTAGCCACCAGGCGCCCATTCATGGCCGGTGATGATTTCTAACAAACCATTGGTTTTGACATTATCTACGATGAATTGCAAACAACTGGCCAACTCTGGCAGCTTAATATGTGTTTGTAAACCAGCCCATTTCCCAACTTGAGATTGTAAACCATCTGCGCCGACCAGCACTTTTGCTTGAACGCTTATTGCTTCATTAAACCTTTTTAGAAAAACGGTACAAGTTCCATCGGGATTTACTTTATACCCCAATCCTTCCGTTTTTAACCACACCTCCACGCCCGCCCGTTCCGCCTGCGTCATCAGATAACGATCAAAGCGACGACGATCCACTACGTAGCCCAATGGTTTCTTACCATCGGAGGCTCCATATTCTTCGGGTTTCAAATCTCGGTAATCTATCGTTTTATGTTTGCCTACCTCATTGTAAATATCAAAACCATAAATTGCTTCGTGGATGAATTCCGCATCGGGTGCAATACCTACGGCTTCCAATGCATGCCGGCTAACCGCACCAGAACATTGAATTGGGCTGCCCAATTCCTGTTTCTTATCCACCATTAAAACGTTTAGATGATGTTGCGCGGCAATCCGTGCGGTAGTTGTTCCGGCTGGACCGGAACCAATAATGACTAAGTCATATGGTTTACTCATAAATGTAGAGGGTAAGCATCGTTGCTCAGGCTTAACAGTCAATACAAATGTTTGTTCAGTCCAAGGCTATATTTTAAATTTGTATCGCTTCAATTGCTCCTCTACTTCTAATCCCGCGTTTCTTCCAATCCTGCCTCCGATTATTTAGACATCCCCGTCCCGGGCGATGTATCGGAAGTACTGATTTACCGCAACACGGGAATCCGGGTCGGCCAGGCAAAAACAGGAAAGCAGATGGACCTTGGGGCACTGCCTGCCGGCATGTATTTTTTAATAGCGGGCCAGCGCAGCGCGAAGTTTCAGAAAAAATCTGAACAGCTTCAAAACAAGTATTCTGGAAGAATATGACGAATATTTGAGCATTCAGGAGGCGTTGGTGTTCATGACCTACAATTTGCGCCCCGTCGTGTCCATATTGGGCGTAAAAACACTGACTGAGGCACTTAACAATGCTTTTTCTTGCATTTTTTATCTGTGGCGCTTGGTGGACTGCGTCATGGGGGTTACTTTTGCCCGGTGTGTAGCGCACCACGATGCATCGAGCAAACACATTCTAATTAAATATATGTTTGGTTGAGCGGCGGTGGGGACTTTTTTCACAGCCTGCGTTAGGTGCAAGCGTGGAGGAAGACAAGCAAAAAATGGTTAATAGGTAAAAACAACATGATTGACTCAATAATTCCGTTACTTTCCTTGATTGCATTGGTAGTAGTTATAGGTATTGACAATATTATTTTAGATTTAGTATTTTCTGTTGTCTCTATCATTACCGCAGTGGGAATGGTTCAGGAACTTTGGGTAATGTACACTACGGTGATAGTAATTGTAATTAAGAACGAGTAAATAAAAATTATATTTGATGGAAACATACAAAATTCAAATCATTGAAACTATTGTTGTGCTGGTTGGCTACATAATTGCTCACTACATAACTAAAATATTTGTTAACAATTCTCTAAAACAAACTCATTTGCAGCGTGGCAGAAGAAAAATGATTATCAAAGCTGTTCACCTTTTTTCTTTGATAACTGCCATAATTTTATTATCTGCAATATGGGGGCTTAAACAAAATGAAATAGCTGTTTTTGTGGGGACTATTCTAACAGCATTGGGCATAGCTTTTTTTGCTCAATGGTCATTACTCTCCAATATTACATCCAGCTTATTATTGTTTTTTAATCATCCAATAAAAATAGGTGATACAATAAAAATATTAGATAAAGATTGCCCATTTGAAGGAGAAGTCTCTGACTTAACTTATTTATTTGTTCACCTCAAAACAGAAAGTGGTGAGACAATCACAATCCCAAATTCTCTTTTATTGCAAAAACCAGTTTCAATTACAGAAAAGTATGATACTTCAAAACCAATATCTAAATGAAACAAGTATTTCTATCAATAATTATTCTTGTTTTATCGGCATCGGCATCTATTGCTCAAAACGTTGATTTAGGAAGTTGGAATATTCTAAATTTAAAATACAATGTTGATGACAAATGGAATGTATTTGGCGAAGCTCAATTACGTTCGCTAAAATTTTACAACAACTTTCACTATTACGAATACAAAGGAGGTGTTAATTATAAAATTCATAAAAACGTTAACGTGTCTCTTGGGGCTGGTAGTTATCAAACTTATAAAGAAGGAGGCAACTTTATTTTGCCAAAAAACAACGATGAATGTAGAATTTGGCCACAGATAGTTACTTTTCAATCTTTAGGTAAACTAAAAACAGAACAGCGATACAGGGCAGAATTTAGGTTTACAAGTAACGGATATCGTAATCGTTTCAGATACAGATTAGGTTTGTCTTATTCATTTGGCAAAGAAAGAAACGGCTATAAACCTTATCAAATCAATGCAAGTAACGAACTATTTTTTACTGACAAAGAACCCTACTTTGAAAGAAATAGAACGTTAGTTGCATTCAATTACAAACCTTCAAAATCAATAACATTGCAGGTGGGTTATTTGCACCAATTTGATTACAAAATTAACGATGAAACTGGACGAGACTTTTTACAAATAGGTTTCTTCATTGAAATATTCAGAAAGCAATCAACAAATACAAATTATGACATCGACCTAAAGGACAATTAGTATTTTTATTATGAAATACACTAAGGGACGGTAAAAGAATAACTTATCAAAATTCGTCGTCAAATCATGCCTAATTGTTACAGGTTATTTTTTGGCTATTCCTAACGATAATAGTTTTAAAATACTGTGAAAAAGAACGCCAGCACCCAACACAGAATGTACGGTGCGACGTGAAGTCGCTCAACCTACCGTCGAAACCCCTTTAAACGCCCGTGTCCAATTGAGTGGTGGACAAAGCACCTGCGGACGATTGGGATTTGACCAAACGCGTGAGTTTGATGATGAGGCGTTTGAGCAACACGCGCAGCATTTCCCCCTGAATGTTATCGCGATTTTCATATTCGTCTTTGAACACCTCCACCAACAAGCCCAAACTGCGCGTCTCCTTTTCATCCAATAAAATGGGTTCGGCCTCGCGCCAGCCATAAAACAGGAGACCGCTGCAACTGACCTCTGCATCGTGGGTGATGATGCAGTAAAATTCCTTGTTGAACTGCCAAATTACGGCATCTTCCGAGCGTTCGAACCGAAACGAATGGCTCACGTTGAGCGCGAAAAAAGTGTTTTCCGGCACCTCGAAACGCATTTCATTTATGCTGACGTGTTGCGCTTTGCCTCGGTTCCAGATCAGCGAGTTGAATTTTTTATCGCGCTCGCGGAAGAAATAGCGGGCAAAATCCGGCTCACCGACGGTCATCAATAAATGCCCCCCGGTGGCCGGTTCGTAAAATTCGTGGCGCATAGTCAGTGTAGTTTACGGTCTTTTTCCGCTATTTTCAGGTCGTTGATTGAACAGCTTCTGCGATGTTCCAATCGCCTTTCATCATGCGATGAACATAGCAATTGTCGGCCTCGCGGAGCAGTTCGGCTCGTTGTTCGTCGCTCAAATCGCCTTCTATTTGCAGGATGACCTGCACGGTCGAAACCAAAGAGCGGTCGGGGTTGCGCTTCACCAAGAGTTCCAATTGGGCATCCACGTCGCGGATAACCCAACCCTTTTTGCGGGCGATGAACCGCACGGTATTCACCTTGCAGGAAGCCAGCGCAGCAAGTATCAAATCTTCCGGGGAAAAACCTTGGTCGGTGCCTTTGCCTGTGATGGGTTCGTCGCCAACGATGGCAAAACGCCCATTTGAAATGATGGATTGATAACCAATGGGCAGGCTTTTGACATTGATTTTGGTTGCCATGTTTTTTTCTTAAATTTTGAAATTTTTCTTAAATGTTGAATTAATGTTGCAAAGTTAGGTGAAATTTTTTTCTTAATCGTTATCAATTTTTCCTGATAATTTATCAATTTTTCCAAAAACAAAAACGGGGCAATGAATACCTTCCACTGCCCCGTTGTTTTTTTATGCACCAACTTCATCCAATTGGAGGGCTACCGGAAAATCAATCGGGATTTGTGTAACGCCATGCAAGAAGTTGGAGATGATTTTGTCGCCGATGACAATGAGGATGTCCATTACGTTGGCTTGGGAATATCCCGCTGCGAAAAGTTGCTCGACCGACTCGGCAGCCGGTTTGCCGCGCCGGATGGTCGTGTCGCGCACGAATTTGGCCAGCGCATCTAATTTAGCATCAAATGAAGCCTCGCCGGAGCGGATTTCTAAGATTTGGTCTTCGGAAAAACCGTTCATTTTGCCCAAAACCGTGTGTGCCGACAAGCAATACAGGCAATCATTCACCTCGGAGACCACTAAATTGATGAGTTCGCGCTCTTTGGCACGGAGGGTGCTTTTGCGGTTTTGGAAAGCGAGGTAATCGCCCAAAGCCGTCTCGCTCAAGGCAAAAGTTGCATACAGGTTTGGCACAAAGCCAAGCCCTTTTTGTAGGTTGTCAAAAATGCCTTGGTTGGCTGGGGAAACTTCGGAGCGGGTTGGAACTGTGAAATGTGTCATTTTTAAAATTTTCGATGTTGAAAAAACTTGTTCGATTTGATGACACAAAGGTAGGGGTGGCAACTCCCCCGGAATTAACCAATTTTTCCCGGTAATTTACCAATTTTTCCCAAATTTATTATCTTTAACTTTTACGGTTACTAAATAGTTCCGGAAATTGATTTTGTTCCAAATGCCGCCGGCTTGACACAATCCACTGCATTCGATTTTTACCAAACCTATATTTCAGGCCGAGCAGGATTTGAAGCACCGAAAACCGCTGGGTAGTCGAACAATCAGTGACGATAAATTCGCCGTTTTTGATGGTCGTTCCCTGCGGCACGCTGAATTTGACAAAGGCATCCTTCCCGTAAACCCGCAGCCCAATAATGTCGGTTTTTAAACGCAGGATGTACTCGAAAGGCATAATGGCAAATAATTCGGGATTACAAAATGTCACTTTTCAATGCCGCAAATTATCGCCACTTTTATCGTTCCATGGAATGGAGGTATTGTGAACAATGCACCCTTTGGCAGCCGAAGAATGGGCATTGTTTCAGTCAATAGCGAAAGCCAAAAGGCTACAAAGGGGTGATTTTTTTCTTGAAATGGATAAGATTTTCGCTTTGCTTTATTTAAATAATCTAAAAGCGGTGAAAACAATTAAGTAGTCCACAGTCAATAGTCCACAGTCTTACAAACCCTTGATAATAAGGCAATTAATGAAATTCAAAACTACGATTATTTCTATTTACCTACTTATATGGCAAAGCGAACAGGCGAATAGCTATTTTTGAGATGAAATACTGAAGGCATATCCAACGCCCGCAAAGCGTTGGATATGCCTAAATAAAAGAGCAATTTAAGCCTTTTTAATTGCTTGACCAATAAAATACAAAACAGCTCCCCCCACAACAAGGTGCATGACATTTAAGGCAATTGCGTAAGCGACAGGGACATTTGGAATATTAAATGGACCCGCCAAAGAAAAAACCAAAAAGGCAATGGCCAATATGCTGAAATTTTTATAGCCATTTTGCGTGTATTTTTCAAATAAAAAAAACACGAAGCTACCAATAATTGCAGGAACGATGCTCGAAATCAGTACTGGCGCAATAGTCAGCGGCTGATTCGGTTCGACGAAAACATTGTCTGTAATAATGCCTGCTGCTTGTCCGATGAAGAATACAATGGCATTAATGACGGCGGCAGCGCCTGCTGCGATAGCACCCGCTTTGAGTGCTTGTTGGATGTTTAATTTTGATGTCATTTTTAAAAAATTTAAATGATTTATTAATTTAAAGTTGGATAATCTATATAACCCTTTTCACCACCGACATACCTGGTGGCTCGGTCGGGCACATTCAAAGTTGCATGGTGTTCAAAACGTTTTGGCAAATCGGGATTCTCCAAGTAAGATGCGCCATAAGAAACCATTTGGGCGCGGTTATTTTGCAATTCGGCTTCGCCTGTTTCACGGTTGTAGCCACCATTGGCGATAATGCCACAATTGGGCGTAAATAACACCCCCTTTCTTATGAACGGCATCGGTCACTTTTTTCCAAGCGGCAACTTGTTCTTCGGTGCATAAACCGGGCGTAAAAGGGCTGCCAATCGCTTGTTCAGAAATATTAACCGCTTCCGAAATGATCAAGCCTGCCGTGGCACGTTGTTGATAACACGTGGTCATGATGTCCTGCACAACGCCTTGTTGATTGGCGCGGCTGCGGGTCATGGGCGCCATTGCCAGACTGTTTTTCAACTGTACGTCACCGATTTTAATTGATTCTAATAATTTCATATTTTTTCTTAGTGTAGAAAAGTTGTTGCTATTGGAGGATGATTAGTTTTAAAAAAAAGCGACCAGAATAATATTCTTATAAATGCCAAATTTTTAAAAAATAAACTCATTTATAAGCATCCTTCATAAGTAGTTGACACTTTTATTTTCGGCAAATAAAAACAAATTGAATTAAAACATTGATAGTCAATTTTTTATTAGGAAAATTTGAAATAATTGTATAAAGAAACTGTCAACTACTTCTCCCGCAAAATGAAGGATGCCCATTTATAGTTTATTTTAACATTATTTTTAGAATATTATTTGGGTAATGAATTTAAATTTATTTAATGTTTTAAATAGCAACAACTTTGCTACACTGAGACTTTTTTTATAGTTTTTAAAAATAACCCTTGTGATACTTTTGTGATGTTTTGATAAGACCTTTGTAATAAGTTTAAATTATTAATCATTAAACAAATAAATTAAAATGCGTCAATTATTACGAATTTCAACAGTTTTAAGCCTCATCTGCCTGCATTCATGTATAGGAAAAGACTTGATAGATGACCCTGTTATAGGTGAAAGGCTCACTATTTCGCCCCGTATTGATAGCCTTACTTTAGGAAAAGAGCAAGTTTTTAGCGTTAAATACTCTAATCAATACGGTGTTGAAGAAAGTGCTAAAAATACCACCTGGTCAAGCAGTGACCCGACGAAAATTTCAATTGATGCAACAGGCAAAGCGAAGGTTTTGACTTCAGGCAAAACAACGCTTTATGCTTCAACTGGTACGGTGAAAGATTCTCTTATTGTAAATAAAGGCGGCCTTGTTGTGGTCAACCCGACCAATAGTGATACAACATTTATTAAAAGCGGGGTTTTTAAAGCGGCTACTAGTTCCTATAGTATCAAAGGCAATGTGCAAGTGCGTACAGTAAAAGGCGTCACACAGATTATAACGGACGCAGGATTTGTAGTGAGTGCAGGCCCCAGTTTGTATGTTTTGCTCACCAATCATACCGACGGACGTTATACGGTTACGCCCGGTGCCAATGCCATAAATATTGTAAGTGCACAAATAACGGCGAATAAATTGGCTACTTTTTCAGGTGCATTAACGTGGACTGTACCGCAAAACGTACACCCCGCTGATTATAAATACATCGTCTTATATTGTACGCTGGGTCCTGTATTTGGCTCGGCGGAGTTAAAATAATTTTAATATGAAAAACTTTTTTAAAATCATCATACTATTTTCAATTATCGTTACCCCCTCCGTATTGACCGCGCAAGCGTGGACAAAAAGCAAAGGTCAGGGCTTTTATAAACTTGATTTTTCAAGTATTAACGCAACTGATGTTTTTGACATGACGGGTGAGGTTGTGCCTTTACGGACATTGGGCAACTACACGACAAGTTTTTATGGCGAATATGGTTTGACCAATAAAATTACGGCAATAGCTTATGTCCCCTTTTATGTCCGCAATGTGGTTAATCAAACCCAAGGAAGGCAAACAGGTAATATCATAGAACCTGGCATAGCGAATAATAATTTTGGAGACGTGGATTTGGGCTTTCGTTTTGCTTTGCCGATAAAAAATGTAGCGGTTGCAGCGAATCTAATATTGGGTATTCCAACTGGCGATTCCAAACAAGTAGATGGGCTTTTTACGGGCGATGGCGAGTTTAATCAACTCTTAAAAATTGGGGTTGGCTCAGGTAAAAAACGTTGGTGGACGCAAGGGGCAGTCGGCTATAATAACCGAACTAAAGGTTTTTCTGATGAATTTCGTTACGATTTTGAATTTGGTTACAAATTTTTTAACGACAGGCTATTGGCTATTTTTAAAATAAATGGTGTTGAAAGTTTCAATAATGGTTCAGCGCAAGCAGCAGTAACGGGGCTTTTTTCAAACAATGTTGAATATTTAGGTATTGGCCCCGAAGTCCTGTATTATGCCAACGCTAAAAAAACAATCGGTATTTCTGCTCGACTTGCAGGCGCGGCAAAAGGGCAAAATGTGTTGGCTGCGCCCGCTAAATCGGTCGGTATTTTTGTTCAATTTTAATATATTATGGGTCAATGAGTGTACTAATTCAATCAATAAAAGATACGCTATCAGAACGCAGTCAGGTAATAGCCATGATTAATGAAGACCAATATAGCCAGACATTAACTATATTTTCAGGGTCGAGTATTGGCATGCATGCCCGCCATGTGGTAGAATTTTATCAATGCTTACTCCTGCAGTATGATCACCAATCCATTGACTATGAACAACGAAAAAGGGATTTGTTGTTACAATCGCAACCCGAATATTTCAATATTGCAGTTCAAAAAATTATTAGTGCAATAGAAAATTTGAGGACGAACCAATTAAATACGCCACTCAGTATTTTAACCAGCTCCGAAAAAGGCGAATTGATTAGCAACAGCCTTGCAAGAGAATTGCATTACAATTTGGAGCATACAATTCACCATTCGGCTTTGATAAAAATAGGTGTTTTAATCTTGAATCCAGCCCTAAATAATCAACATCGCAAGGGCAATTTCAGTGGGTCACTTTACTCCGAAATGGGTGGGTCACTTTGTTCCGAAATGGGTGGGTCACTTTGCTCCGAAATATGCATTCACGTTTGGCGCGTCAATTATTGAGTTTTTACAAGTATGTTTGACGCTTTTTTTGATGAATTTTTTATTAGACCTCAACAATTTTAAAATGGGTATTGCCATTGCCTCTATCCCAATTTTAGTTTTTTTAGGTTATAAAAGCTGTGTAACAAGCACTAATACGGAGAAAAGTGTAGAAGTTGAAGAAAATGGGTTCAGACAAGGTGTTTTAGTAAGTTTAATGAATTTGATGGTTTATCCTTTTTGGCTTTTGTGGGGTCAAATTTTTGTACGAAACGGATGGTTGCAAACGGACATTTCAACACTCGGCGTATTTTCTATCGGCGCAGGAATAGGCACCTTATTTGCTTTTTTATGCTTCGTATATTTAGGTAAATTACTGTGGAAACGCCTCAATTATTTGCAATTTTTAATTAATAAATTGATTGCATTTGTTTTTTGGGGATTTGCAGTTTTACTCAATCATAAAATGATGAAAAAACGGATAATTCCATTGGGCATTTGCTCCATTTTAAGCACGTTAAGTCAGGCTCAAATACGACCGCAAAAGATTTTGGATGCATCGTTTATTCAACAATGTAGTGCTGATTCCTCGTTTTTAAATAAAAAGATGGACACTATTTTTCAAAAACAGGTAAATTTATTTCTAATGCGTAATAGAAATTCGGTTGTCATGCCCAAATAAGAGGCTAAGGCGTATTGAGGCACGCGCTGAACCACTTGAGGATATTTTTCAATGAAGTTGTTGTAGCGTTCTTCGGCTGTTTGCGTCAAATTAGAAAAATCCGTCGTACCCGTCCATCCGTGTGCCATTGCGTAAAATGAGTAAAAATACTGAGGAGGGTATCTAACCAATTCCAACCAGGTCGCCCACCTTAATTGTACCTTCTTTCACCACCCGACAGGTAATGCCACCATGCCCACGCATCGCATTAAACCCACCTTTGCCCAAGTTTTCTTCCATCCGACTGCACGGATAACAAAAACCGGTCATTTCAAGAATGGCTTCACCGATGATAAATTGTTTCCCTTTCAAAGCATTCAAGTTGATGCCTTTGACAACAATATTTCGGCGCACCAAAGATGGGTCAATCCCGTCTTTACCCAAAAACGACGCAACGGCTGCCAAATGTTCCTGTTGAATGAGCGTCACTTGGCGTTTGCTGTCGGCATTGCCTTTGTTGAAACGGTCGTCGGTCAATCCGCCGATGTTGGCGAATGTTTCGGTTACAACTTGAATGGGTTTGCGTGTTTGTGGGCGAATGCCAATCCATAAAACTTCGCCCGATTGGATGAAGTTTTCAAATAACTGGAGGAAAGGCTTTTCTTCTGGTGTAATGTGCATGGCTTTTATTTTTGTTGAAATGCCAAAATTAAGATGAATTTTGGAATTCCACAAAAAACACAGCGATTTGGCTAAAATACGAAGGGGGTATCCAACGCAATCAAAGCATTGAAGACCCCCTCAATATTTTTATAAACAATACCAACACCCCCTCAAAGTTTTCAGCAAGTGGAAAGTCAATTTCCAATTTAAATTATTTTTAATTAAAACAAACGTTTGGTAAAAAATTTGAATAAAAAAAAGGAGAGAAGTACCCCCTCCGTATTTTTACTCGTTTTTGGGCAAAGAACGATATTGATTAATACCCATAAATAACACAATAACTGCAACCAGTAAAATAAGCATATTACCTGTTTGTGAAATAGCAAAAGGTTGGATGAGTAATAAAACAAAGCTGCCGATAACCCAAAGAAAATCTTGAATAATAATCCACCAAACAACCCATTGCCTTTGTTTTAAAATTTCATAGACAATAGTACCCGCAAAGAAAAGAAGGGCAAGACCAATTATCCAAAAAACGGTACTGTTGTTTACACCAAATAATCGGGCTATCCATTGATGTAAAATAGTTAATGTCAAGCCCGAAATGCCCGAAAATAAAGCATTTATGCCTAATGCTTTTTGCAATTTGTTCATTTTTTTATTGATTTTTAATTAAAATTATACCTTCTTTTTTATTGATTTTAAATCTTTTTTCGTTTGAAATTCCGTCAAAATGCCTTGATAAATACCTTTTAAATATTGATTTTCATTTCTAATAATCACCAAAACTAAAGCCCCCTCCACTCGAATCATCGTTTCAACGGCTTTTTTACGGGCTTCATTTTCCGACATTTTAGCCTTAAAAATATACACCAAAGCGGCTTCCCAAAGATCAAAAAAGGCTTTCATAGGTTCTCTAAATTCGGGAACAACCAAGGCTGTTTCCAAAACCGTATTGCCAAACAAACAGCCTGCACCATAGCCGAGAAGCATATTGTCTTGGGTATCGAAAAGGCGTTTCAAGCGTTCATCAGCGGATAAATCGGCATCATAAGCGACTGAAAAGATGTTTTTTTCAACATATTCAAGGCTTTGTTCCAATATCGCCTTCATCAAAGCCTCCTTACTCGGATAATAATAATAAAAACTGCCTTTGTACACACCACAGGCTTTCGACAAATCGTCCATCGTCGTTTTGTGATACCCTTGTTTTAAAAACACGGTCAAACAGCGTGTCAAAACCTCCTCTTTTGTAATTTTCACTAATGGCATTATCGAAAATTTTTGCGCAAATATACCAAACGTTTGTTCAATATACCAAACGTTTTTAGAAAAATATTTATTGCCACAATAATTTTTACTCAAAAACGGCTTTTTCGAAGGTATTACTGTGTGAAAATAATGAGCGAGCTAACGTGCCGCTTAGTAATCAGCACTTTTTTATGGTTTAAATTCCACTTTTTTAGGTTACTTTAATTTTTAAATTTACTTTGTCATTATTGACCCCGCAAAGGTGCGGCGACATTAAAAAATTAAAAATGACCTGGTTCAGGCAATTCGGTTGGTGTAGATCAACTTTTTTTGGGGTCTTGACCTTCGTCGGCAACGACATAAGCCCTAAAAGCACCGCTGAGAATAAAGGTTGTGTAGGGAGGGTATCACTCGTTCAATTGAACAACCCACTCAAATACCCCGTCGGCGTAAGCCCCGAATACGTTTTAAAAAATGCACTAAAATGGTTGGCTTCCGAAAAACCCAATTCATACACGACTTTATTGACGGGCATTTATTGTCATTTTGTAAAATAAATGTACAGACCAGTCTGTTTTTTGTGATGGGTCAATTGGTTGGGCTACATCAGTTCGTTCATTTATCTGTTGGCGCAAGCTGAATTATTTGCGACGGTGATGCCCAATTTTCCCGTATTGGATATGGCAGGGTTTATTGGTAGTACACTTTGGCTGGTGTGGCTGATTGCCGTTGGGGTTTGCTTTTTTAAAAAAGAAGTCGAAAACTAAAATATTAATTCATTTAAAAACATTTTATCATGACAATCAAAATCATTTTTCTAATAACGCTTTTAATCTACGGCATCGTCTGAATTGAGTACTGATGACACAGTTCAGTGAACAGAATCAAAAAGAGGATTTTCCACCCCTTGGCAGAAAATCCTCCTATTCATTACGATAATTCTCTAATGTGTAATTCTTATTCCTTTGAAGCAGCGTTTGCCACTGTTATTTTAGCGGCTGCGTTTTTTCTAATTTCCAGAGTTGTCCGGAAACATTTCGGCATTTGTCCATGAAAGCAGTGCCAACTTTTGCGGTACCGGCAGTCTGGTTACCTTCGAAACATTCACCATCGCCGCGGAATTTGGTTTTCAGGCGGTAATAAGCGCCTTCCGGTGCTAATTTCCAAAGCTGTCCGGTTACATTTTGGCATTTGTCCATGAAAGCACTGCCAGCTTTTACTGTGCCATCACGCTGATTACCTTCAAGGCATTCGCCTTCGCCGCGGAATTGGGTTTTCATACGGTAGAAACCATCACCTGCTGGCTCAAAGCGCCAAATCTGTCCGATTACATTCTGGCGTTGGGCCATAAACACAGCGCCACCTTTTGCGGTACCGGCAGTCTGGTTACCTTCGAGACATTCGCCATCGCCACGGAACTGCGTGGTAAGGCGGTACCAGCCCGCCACTTCAGATTGTACTTCAATATTATCCACGGCTATATCACAATCTTTTCCGTTTATTTCACCACGGATACGGAGGGTGTGGCTGGCCGCGGTGGCAGCAAAGGAGACCGAGAATTTAGTCCATGTGGTGAGTGGTTTGGGTGTTGCGAATGTTTTTAACTCCTTTCCGTCCATATCAATCGCTAAGGCAGTGCCACCGTCTTTACAAAAGATGCCGCACTGATCTCCACCGCGAAAACTGCCTGAAATTACATAAACATTACCAGATTTAAATCCGTCAATTTTTTGTGAAACAGCAGGGTCGGTAGCAGCGCCATTGCTGTTGAGCCAGGCGTAGCCACCAGGGTTCCCGCCTTTGGTTTGGTTGATAATGACGCCATCGGCTATTTCAGTGGTCCAGCCCTCAGTCGCTGACTTACCATCGAAGGTGCCGTTTTTAACTAAGTTAAAGTTGACGTCTTGTGCAGTGAGTTGGAAAGCAGCAAAAAATGCGACGAATAACATTAAATTCTTCATAGTTCGTAATACATTAAAATGTGAAAAAATCCGGCGGTTGGTTATTGTGATTGCCGGTTTGATATTGTATTGCACTATGCAGGAAGGAGGTAAGCGGGAAATTGATTTTTTTTGAAAATTTGTTTTTGGCTTATCATTTTAAGTAGTTCACAGTCAATAGTCCACAGTCCACAGTCTCACAAACCCTTGATAATAAGGTAATTAATGAAATTAAAAACTACGATTATTTCTATTTAGGGACAGCCAAAAAATAACCTATAACAATTAGGCATGATTTGCCGACGAATTTTGATAAGTTATTCTTTTACCGTCCCTTACCTACTTATCTTCTGATATTTATTGGAATGCCGGTAAAAAAATGAGCCACCCCAAATTCGGGATGGCTCATAGTAATTTTATTTGGGTATTCTGTATTTCTATCACCCTTGCGGACTACGATCTATACCGGAAATAAAGTTTGTCAGATTTATTATTTGAACACCGGAGGCAGTAATGAGGATAATCTTGAAATCTACAAGATATGAGTTTTCTCCATTCCAGTTCGGATCCTGAAAAGGCAGTTCAAAGTCAAGTTGATTACTCGTATTGACTTGATCAGATGAATACGAGGTATTATACTGATTGTCTGGATTGTCTCGTGAAGTAAGCTTGACCTCAATCGCCACTTTGGCATCAAAAGGGCTGTCATCTTCCGTAAATACCTGGAACTTGATGGATGGGTCTACTACCCAGACATTTTTTACCTGAACTGTTTTGGGTGGGTTGTCTAAAGTCATAATATTAATTTTTATTAGTGAAAGAATAATGTTGTATTGTATGCAATTGTCAAAAGGTAAATGGGAAACGTGCTCTTATTCCACCAGCACAAATCCCGCCCATAAAAACGGGTTTTTAAACTTTTCCTTCATCTCCAGTTGGGTTTTGCGAAAAGCATCGGGAATGGGTTCCCTACCGGCCAGCCAGTGCGTGTAAAATGCCGTCATAAACGCCTGCGCCTGAAAATCGGGTACCTGCCAGAGCGACATTATTAGGTAACGGGCGCCGGCCATTTTGAAGGCCCGCTGCAGGCCATATACCCCTTCATTGCCCTGAATATCGCCTAATCCGGTTTCGCAAGCCGACAGCACCACCAATGCTGTGTTTTCGAGGTTCAACCGGCTGGCTTCCAGGGCGGTGAGTACGCCGTCTTCCATTTCCGGGTGCCGGGGTTTTCCGTTCTTCCAGGCATAATTGGCGCCGGACAAAGCAAGGCCGGAGCGAATCATCGGGTAATCTGATCCCTGAAAGGCTACGGTTGCGCCATCTTTTTGTTGGTTTTGGGGTGGGTCGGGAAAAAAATATCCGTGGGTGGCAATATGGAGCACTTCCGGCGAATTAACTTTTTTGATGGACTCCTCCGAGGCATTCAAGCCTTCATAAAGTTGGGCCTTATACCCTGCTTTATTCAGTATATCGCCAACCGTACTTATTTCGATTTTGGTCCAGGGCAGGTATTTCCAGTCTTTGCTGCGGAGCGTGGAATCCGTATTGGTCCAAGAAATCCCTCTTTGCCGGTTGAATGCAGTATTTGGATTGGCTTCTGTTGCGGAAACTGCTGCATCATAAACAATACCGCCGTAAAGGAGTGCGGTGTGGGTATCGGTGTTTGGTGAAGCGGTGCGATTTCGGGTGGCCAATTGGCGGGTGCTGTTCAGCGATACCAATTGCAGGGTTTCGGCCATTACCCGTCCATCCGGAGCAGGTATGGCACCGAAGTTGAGCCGGTGCAGCAGTCCGTCTTTAGCGTGGTATAACTTGTTTACTTTTGAAAGTAAAGGCATCAAAGGTTGCCAGATGAATTGGTACAGCCGGGCGCCATTGCCCTCAACAGCGTACAAACTGTTATTGAATTCGATGGGCGATCGGCCATTCGTTTTCAGGAGTTGAAGGAGGTCAGTTTCTTCAAAAAGCGGGATAAAAACCGGCTGTGTTGCATCCGGCAGCAAAACCAACGCCGCATAAAGCGTACTGTCGGCATATTGAGGATGGTAATAGGGGTACCTGATGAACTCCACTGCTGCTTCGCCCGGCTGGAGTTGCTGCTGTACCTGCTGCCAATTCACTTGCCGGAAGGATGTTTCCAGGCCATTTACCCGTTTTACTGAGGATTTTTCAAGCAAATTAGCTTTTTCTTCCAATTCTGCAAGCCCTTCCTGTTCTGCCGTGGAGCGGGAATAGAAAGCCGATAACTGGCGGTAACAAGCTTGCAACTGCACGTAAATATCCGCTGCTTCCGGGTGGTTCTGCATCAGGCGGTCTGTTTCGCGCACGGTATTCAATAAAAATCCCTTGTAAAAAAGCACATCATCATAACAAGTCCCTGCGTATTCCGGGTAATCTGGAATGAACGAGCTGATGCCTACATATTCCCAATTGAATTGTTCGGAGAAAAGGTATAACTCCCTTTCCGACATATACCGGGAAGCCGTTTGTAATTTCTGCCTTTTCACTGCGGCCAATTCGGTCAGGCAACGGGTAGCGCCGGGAGTATTGTGCAGGGCAAAATAGTTTTTAAGCAACTGACTCTGGTTGCGCACTAATAAATCATATTCTTTGCCAAACTGTTTTTGGAAAATATTACGGGCTTCGAGGTTATACGCCAATGACCGTTCATATTCTTTTTTATCCATGCACAATTCAGCGTAATTCTGGAGGCAAATAGCGTAATTTATATGCTCTTTGCCCAGCAGGAGGCCCGTATTTTCTACTACATCCACAAATGTACTTTCAGCAAGCTCCAATTGGTTTGTAGCGCGGTAAAGGTCGGCCAAATGATTTTGACTGAGCAGATAATCGCTGTGTTGCTCGCCAAGGTTTTGTTTGCGCAGGCGCATGGCTTCCTTGAATATAACTTCAGCCCGAACGAAATCCTTTTTCGTAAAATACAAACCGCCCAAATTATCTAACCCCAATAAATACGCCTGACTATCCGTATCGCCCAGCGACTCCCGAATGGCTTTGGCCGCTACATAATATTCTTCTGCTTTCGGGTAATTTCCAAGATTGTAATAAAGATTGGCTAAATTATTCAGTCGCGATGCGTAATCTGCGCTTTTTTTGCCCAAAATCCGTTCAGTGATACCCAAGGCTTCTAATCCAAATATTTCAGCCTGTTCGAATTCGCCTAATTGCTGGTATAAACCTGCTAAATTTCCCAGCGCGGCGGCGTAAGTAGCACTTTCTGTGCCGGCGGTATTTTTTCTAATGGCTAATGTTTCTACATAAAGTGCTTCCGCTTTTTTCAACAGCCCCATTTCTGAGTATAAAGCGGCGAGGTTATTCAGGCTTTTCCCATAATCGGGATGCAGGGTGCCGAGCTGTATTTCCCGGATATTTTTTGCTTGGAGGTACCACCTTAAAGCAGTATCATTTTGGCCTAAAAAATACCGTATCCGGCCTTCATTAAAGCAGGCATTCGCATAAGCCGGCGATTCGGTGCCACAACAGGCGCGGGCCATTTGCTCGGCTGCCGCACTGGCAGATATCGCCTGCTCAAAATCCTGATTGGTAGTGAAGGTTCGGGATACGAGGATGATGCTGTCTACCTGCGCGCTGGTGGATAAAAACGCATGCTGACCGCTCACCATCAATGGCAGGCAGATGAAGAGATAAAGGGTTTTTCGCATGTTTTATTATTTCAGCATTCCTTTAAGAACGGTGTCAACTCACTTCATTAACTTCAGGGCTTTTTGAGATGGTACACGGTAGGAATGTTGTTTGGTGCGCGCTATTTTTTGGAAAATGGGCTTTGCTTTTTGGGTATTGCCTGCCTGTAACCAGCTCAAACCTTCATACCACTCCAATTGCGCTTCCCAGACGGGTAAACGGCCTTGTACCGATTTGAAATAAGGAATGGCCTCTTCACCCTGCCCCAGTTCCATCAGGCAATATCCTTTCAGGTAGCGAATGGTGTCATTGTTTGGGTGTTCTGTATCGAAGCGGTGCAATTGGATAAAGGCATTGACAAAATCACGCTTTTTCAAAAGGCTGTCGGCAGTGATGTATGCCTTATTTACCCGGAGAGCACGCAACGGATAATCCGTGTACCAGATTTTGTTGAGCAGGGTTTGAATTTCTGAAGGGTCGCTATTTTCTCCCCGTACCAGGGCATGCGGCGCAGCATAGCGGGGCGCAGCAAGGCGTTCGGAAGGCAGTAGTTGTGCCATTGGCCGGTTGGGGCGGGTTTCCGGATTGTCGGGTGTTTTAACGGGTGTGACCGGTTGGGGTGTTTCCTGTGGCTGAACGGGCGGGTTCCGGGGGGTATCATTTGGTCGGTTCTGTGGTGCTCCCGGGCTTTGTGTTTCTTTGGAGGAATCTCGCGCGGGAATATTGTTGGCTGAGCCCCTCAAAAAGAAATAAGCTGTACCTGCCAAGATGACCAATACAGCAGCAGAAAGCAACCAGCGCCAACGCTGTCGTCGTTGAAGAATGACCCGCTGTGCTGCCGCCTTTTTTACTTTTTCTTCCAAGCGCAGCAGAGAGAGACCTTCCCGCAATTGGCGGGCTGCATCCCGCTCTTCAGGGTTGCTGCTGGTATTTAGATATTGATCGAAGTCTTCCATTGTTGCGCCATTTGTATCAAAACTTTCATGCAATCGCTGCGTTTCATTTTCAGGGAGTTGGTAGTGGTGTACCGCGTCATTTTTTGCGCCACCACTTCCTCGTCGCTGAATCCGTCTATATGATGAAAGCGGACTACCTCATTACAGGGTTCGCCCAATTGGCCCAGCAATTGCCGGATAAGTTCGGCAGCTTCCTGTTGTTTTTTTTCGGCTTCCCAGGATTCATCGTGCAGGTGGTGGTGATCGTCGAGCGATTCCGTTTCTCTGCTTTTCGAACGGGTAGCCATCAGGGCCGTGCGTTTGGCGATTTCAATGAGATAAGTAGATGTCGCATGGCCTTGAAACTGATAGGCACCTTCTTCTATTTTTCGAAGCAGGATGACGGTACTCTTGTTCAGGATATCTTCTGCCGCCTCATTCAGCAACCCGTAGCCCCGCGCTATCTGGCGCACGGCAGGCAGGCATTTCACCTGAATGCACACGATGGCAGCATCTTCTAATTGTTGCAGCCCCCGAAACAAAGTTTCATTGTCAACATATCTCTTACAAGGTTTCTGTGAAGAGAACCACTCACGAATATTCATCAAACATCTTATTTATTGCGTGGAGATTGACAAAGGTAAGCAGGATTTGAAATCCTTCATTAATAGTTGACATTTTTGTTTTTCCTAAAAAATAAAAATGATTTAAAACAATGATTATCAATTATTTAAGATAGTATTTTTTAGATAATATTTTTGGCTCTTTGACAATTTTTGTGGTACTTAGCTTCATGGATACAGAATTATTCGAAAAGTTACTCAGCCTTTTTAGTGTTCGAGTTGAGTCTATTGAGGTAGAAAAAAAAATAATTCGTGTTAAATGTTTGCTTAGAGAACACAAAAGCTGCTGCCCATTGTGTACAAAGGTTGTGACGAAAGTCCACCAGTACAGCACACGGGAAATTCGAGATTTGGACATATCAGGCAGACACGTCATTTTGGTGATTCGTGTAGCACAATTGGTATGTGAAGACTGCAATCGTTTTTTCAATGAGGCATTAGATTTTGCTCAAGCAAACAAAAGTCACACGAATCGTCAACTATTTCACCCTTACTCAAAGAAATGTACAAACTCAAAACCGAGTTGCAAAATCTTTTTAACCAAGACATTGATTTTGACACAGCAATTTAAAAAGTGAATATCTGGATAGAACAAGCCCAAAAATTGAATGGAAATTTCTTTAATGATTTCCTTGCATTTCTTCAAAGAAACTTGACACCGTTACCAATTTTTTTAAACAAAAAATTTAAAATGCCGCAACCGAGGGTAACAATAATCTCCTCAGAATCGCTAAAAGAATGACTTTTAATATGACCAATTTCGCTCATTTTAAGGCTCGATGCTTCACTTTTAAAACCTAACCACAAAAATTGTCAAAGAGCCAAATTTTTCTTTGAAATACAGCGACCAAAGAAACCTTTGCTTCCTAAAGTGCTGGTAATAAGTCAAGTTGAAAAACTGTTTGCTCAATTGAAAAATTTAAAGCATGAGACGATGCTCTATTTGGCGTATTCGGCAGTATTAAGAGTTAGTGAAGTCATCAATCTGAAAGTAAAAGACATTCATTCTGCTCGAATGGTTATCAATATCAGCGGTGCAAAAGGTAAAAAGGATAGAATTGTCGCTTTATCGGTGGGTATTTTAGACCTAATGCGAAAATAGTATACCGCATATAAACCGACGGACTGGCTTTTTGAAGGTCAACATAAAGATGAGCCTTATAGTACACGCAGTTTGCAACAGATTTTTCATCGAGCCAAAAAGGGTGCTAAAATTTCACAAGATATTACTTTTCACAGTTTACGCCACAGTTACGCTACACATCCGCACGAATCTGGTACGGACATCAAACTCATACAAGAACTTTTGGGGCATAACGATCTCAAAACGATCATGCGCTATACCCACGTCAGTAACCGCACGCTTGAAAACATCAAAAGCCCTTTTGATAATTTGAATTTGGGTAAAGATTAATTTTTGCCTTTGAAAAATTGTCGTAAATTTGTGGATTGTAAGGTCTCAATGAGCGACAATACAAAAAGTACGACATCCAAATTTTTTAACAAAAGGCTCGACAATACAAAAAGTACGACAAAACTTTCGTATATTAGCGAGTTATGGGCAAGTTTAAAAAACGACACAGCGGGCAGACACGACAGTTAAACTTTCGTGCTTACAAATGACGGACAAACAATTTCGGCAAAGCCGTATTTGCTGTCCTTCACAAAATAAAAAGTATAAAACTATCAAGAATGAAACCACAAAACGTTAGTCAAAAATTGATCAGTTCTCATCTTATTTCCGGTGAGATGAATCCCGGAACCGAAATCGGGTTGAAAATTGATCAGGTATTATTGCAAGATGCCACCGGTACATTGGTAATGCTGGAATTGGAAGCATTTAATTTAAATAAAATAAAACCGGAAATCGCAGTCCAGTACGTAGATCATAATCTGCTTCAAACGGATTATAAGAATATGGATGACCATCTATTTCTACAGTCGGCAGCGGCACGTTTTGGATTCTGGTTCAGCAGGTCAGGAAACGGAATCAGCCATGTAGTGCACATGGAGCGGTTTGGCAAGCCGGGCAAAACGCTGTTGGGTTCAGACAGCCATACTCCTGCCGGAGGCGGTATTGGAATGCTTGCCATCGGTACGGGCGGATTGGATGTAGCCCTCGCCTCAGCGGGTGAACCGTATTTTGTTAAAATGCCAAAAGTGATGGGCATCAAACTCATCGGAAAGTTGCCCGACTGGGTAAGTGCTAAAGATGTGATTTTAGAAATACTTCGCAGGTTTGATGTGACCGGAGGACGCGGATACATCTTAGAATATTATGGGCCAGGTCTGAAATGTTTGAGTGCCTGGGACCGTCATGTTATCGCCAATATGGGAACAGAGACGGGCGCTACAACTTCGGTATTCCCTTCCGATGAAATCACGCGTGAATTTCTCATACAAGAAGAAAGGGAAGACCAGTGGATAAAATTGGAAGCTGATGAAGGTGCATCTTATGATCATACTATAGAAATCGACTTGGCTGCCTTAGAACCTTTAATTGCACTTCCCGGCAGTCCCGGCAATGTTGTTCCGGTAAGAGAAGTTAGCGGATTAAAAGTACAACAAGTTGTTATTGGCTCTTCTGCAAATCCAGGACTACGTGATTTTTGGATCGCATCCCAAATTGTAAAAGGGAAAACTGTTTCTCCCGATGTTTCTTTCGATGTCAATCCCTCTTCCCGCCAAGTGTTAGAAAATTTGACAGAAATGGGCGCTCTTGGGCCTTTGATAGCTGCCGGTGCACGCCTTCATCAATCCGGCTGTATGGGATGCATCGGTATGGGACAAGCACCCGCTACCAATACGATCAGTCTCCGAACGATGCCTCGTAATTTTCCGGGACGTTCAGGTACTCTCGATGACCAGGTTTACCTGTGTAGCCCGGAAACTGCTATGGCGGCCGCACTTACGGGGGAAATTACCGATCCCAGAGAACTTGAAGCTTTAATGGATATTGCTTATCCAAAATGGACTGAGCCTGTCCAAATAAAAATAAGTAAGCAGATGTTGATTGCGCCAAATGGAGCATCTCCTGAATTGATTAAGGGACCGAACATTAAAACACTTCCCGATTTTGAAGAGCTTCCTAATGAACTGGAAATTCCCATCCTGTTGAAAATGGGAGACGACATTTCTACAGATGGAATACTGAAAGCGGGTGCCGATGTACTGCCTTTACGTTCAAATATTCCCGAGATAAGTAAATATGCTTATTATGCCCTTGACCAAAGTTTCTATGATCGGGCTATTCAAAACTACAGGGGCTTTTGTGTTATAGCAGGCGGAAATTACGCCCAAGGTTCAAGCAGAGAACACGCTGCGTTGGCTCCCCGGTATCTTGGACAAAGGTTTGTTATTGCCAAATCTTATGCCCGTATTGGCTGGCAGAACCTAATCAATTTTGGTATAATTCCTTTCGAATTCAAAAACACGACCGACTGGGACAAACTGGAACAAGGAGATGTTTTACGGATAGAGGGCTTAAGGACAGCCATCAAAAACAGCGCTTTAGTAACAGCCACTGTAGTTGGAAAAAATATTGAAATTCCACTTACTTACAATATCAGTGAGCGGCAAGTTGAAATTATCTTAAAAGGTGGAGTTATTAATTTTGTAAAGCAAAAGTAATGTTTCGGCATGGTGTTATTAAAGACAAACAGCACGATAAAATAAAATGGAAACAATAAAAGAAAACCTGCCCATGCGATGACTCCCAGTCATGGTATGAGTATAAAGCATTGCGTGCTTACTATATGGAGTATAGGGAGAAAAAGTATTTATTTGAAGGACAATACGGCGACCAGTACAGCATCAGAAGTGCCCAACAAGTATTTAAAAATGCCTCGGAAAAAGCTAAAATCAATAAAGTATCCGGAATACATAGCTTACGGTACAGTTTCGCAACGCATTTGATGGAGTACGGAACTGACACAAAATTTATTCAAGAACTGATGGGTCATGCCGACATAAAGACGACTATGCGTTACTTACAAGTCAGTAATCAAAGTATTAAAAAAATAATTAGTCCATTGGATAAAATGTAAAAAAGAGTGTTTATATTTGTGCGGTAATGAGCGACAACACAAAATACGCTACGCGTATTTTGTGTTGTCGCTGATAATAGTTTAAATAAAAATAATTTTATAACTATTTTATTAACAATGGGTTACCCGTTTAATGGATTGCATTTTTGAGTAAAACATGCGTATATTAGTGAGTTATCAGAAACCAATTAGCAACCGTACAAAATTCAACAGTCGTATCTTTAAAAAGACAAAACAAAAATCTCAAAAAAAATGAAAATATTATTTTACTTCACGCTGATTATCTTGCCTTTTGTAAGCTGTAATCAATCTGGCAAACAATCCTCAAATAGTACTTCGCAAAGCGAGCAGGATTTAACTTTAAAAAAAAATTACGGCTGCTATAAACCAAAAACTACAGACAAGGATTGGTATTCTTCGGGAACAAAAGCTCCTAAGTTCAAAGGGCTTGATGGTGTGAATTTTATCATCACTACCAAAAACAAAGAGGTGCAGGATTATTTTAATCAAGGCATAATGCTTTCTTATGGTTTCAATCATGCCGAAGCAGCCCGTTCGTTTTATGAAGCTATGAGAATTGATTCCACTTGTGCCATGTGTTTTTGGGGATATGCTTATGTGTTGGGGCCCAATTACAATGCAGGCATGGAAGAAGATAATTTTGAACGGGCTTATAAAGCGGTGCAAAAAGCAAAGGCACTTTTAACCAACTGCACCGAAAAGGAAAAAGATTTAATTAATGCATTATCATTCCGCTATGCAGAAAAGCCAACCAAAGACCGCAACCCTCTTGACATTGCATATAGCAACGCAATGAAAAAAGTATATGATAAATTTTCTTCCGACCCTGATGTTGGTGCTCTCTATGCTGAGTCGCTGATGGATTTACATCCCTGGGATTTGTTTGAAAAGAAAACTAAAAAGCCCAAAGCATGGACTCCGGAATTGCTTGCTGTTTTGGAACACCTGATAAAAATAAATCCGACACATCCCGGTGCTCATCATTTTTATATTCATGCAGTAGAAGCATCTGCTACTCCTGAAAAAGGATTGGCGAGTGCAAAATTTTTTGAAACACACGTGCCAGGTTCAGGACATCTGGTTCACATGCCATCGCACATTTATATCAACACGGGCGATTATCATCTTGGTTCGATTGCAAATATCAATGCCGTAAAAGTAGACAGCAACTACATCACCACCTGCCATGCACAAGGGGCTTATCCACTCTCTTATTATCCGCATAATTATCATTTTCTGGCGGCTACGGCTACACTTGAGGGTAATTCGAAACTTGCGTGGAGTGCTGCAAAAAAAGTTCAGGCAAATACAGCCAAGGATATTATGAAAGAACCCGGTTGGGGAACACTTCAACATTACTACACCATTCCTTACTACGTAGCTGTAAAGTTCGGAATGTGGGATACGATATTATCTGTTCCAATTCCTCAGGAGAATTTAATTTATCCCCGCGCTGTTTTACATTATGCAAGAGGCATGGCATATCTTGGAAAAAAGAATTTGCCCGAAGCTAAAAAAGAACTTTTACTTCTGAAAAAATTATCAGAAGATTCGGTTCTTAAAACTATTACCATTTGGGATAAAAATACAACTTATGAATTGATGCAAATTGCTGTTAAAGTTTTATCGGCAGAAATTTATCAGCAACAAAAAAACTATGCGCAATCAATTCAGTTATTAAATGAAGCTGTGGCGCTTGAAGATAAATTGAATTACGATGAACCACCTGACTGGTTTTTTTCAATCCGACATAATTTGGGTGCAGTTTTACTTAAAGCAGGAAAATATCCTGAAGCAGAAAAAATTTATCTGGAAGACCTTAAAACATGGCGTGGAAACGGATGGGCTTTGATTGGCTTATATAATTCATTAGTGATGCAAAATAAAAAATCAGAAGCGAAAACAATAAAAATCAGGTTTGACAAAGCATGGGAATTTGCTGATTTTAAAATATCATCATCATCAAGTTTATAATCAATATGCTACGTGAGAAGACAACTATGGACAGTGAATGAACAGCTTGGCTTCTGATAACAGCGGTTTGGCAAAAGTGGCGGTTCCGTGCTCCGCAGACACATTTGTGGTGAATCAAACATTGGGTCCCCGCATCAACATTTGTGGTGAAAATCGGCACCTTCGCCAAGCCGCAAACCGTTAGGTGCAAGCGTAAAAACCAACAGTGCCAACATCAAACAGCCCTAAAAAATCTCAATAAAAAATATTTCCCTGACAAGTGTGATTTTTTTGACCCTTGAGCGAATAATTAAGAAAATAGTTAATCTTAAATATTCCAGAGAAATGAAAAAGGGCAAAAAAATGAACAAATTAAGTTTGGTAATTCTGACAACTATATTATTGATAGTTGCAATAACTCATGGGCAAGCGCAGACTAACCCGATAAAGGCAGAAACAGTTGACAGTGTTAAAATTGCTAACGAAGCTTTTAACCTTATAAACTTACCTGACCCAACGTTTAAACCATTTCAGCCACTACCAATGGACAGTACCCAAATTGCAGATATGGGTTTTGAACAAGTCTATCAAAGTGAGCCTTTCAGTTATTTAATGCGAGACGATAAAAAATTGTTTGCACAAAAATTTTCGTACTCATCTAATACGACCATACTTTTACTTCACGGTGTGTTATCAAGCAGCTATACTATGAATAGAAATGCAGGACTATTGAGAGAAGCAACTAAGTCGGAAGTTATTGCATTGGATTTTCGGGGGCACGGTCAATCGGAAGGCATTGCAGGAGATGTAGATTATATTGACCAGTATACTGACGACTTGATAGATGTTATTTCAACCATAAAGAAAAACAAACCCAAAGGAAAAATAATTATTGCAGGACATTCAATGGGTGGTGGCATTGCATTACGTTATGCTATGAAAAAAAATGCCCCTTCTGTAGATGGCTATTTGCTTTTGGCTCCTTTGCTTGGCGATAATGCACCGACATTGCCGAAACCATCAGCAACCATAGACACAACAACAGAGCCTTTTATGAAAATTCACATAGAAAGGATAATCGGACTTTATTTGTATAACTCAATTGGCATTCATAAATACGACAGCCTTTCTGTTCTGTTTTTTAATCTCCCAAAAGAAATGCCACTCAATAAATACACTTATCGCAGTAATAAAAGTATGTCTCCCGAAGATTATAAAATAGGTCTAAAAGCGGTAAAAGCACCTCTTCTTGTATTGGTTGGCAGTAATGACGAAGCATTTGTAGCGACTGAATTTAAACCCGCAGTTGAAAAAAACAGCAAAGGAATGGTAATTGTTGTTGAAGGAGCTACACACAATGGCATTCGTCATAGCAAAAAGGCAATGAAAGAAGTAAAAACCTGGTTTCACGTAAATTTCAGTCTAAAATAGAAGATGAATATTCAAGATAAAAACAACTTATTCATTTCTGTTATAGATTCTCACAAAGGAATTCTTTATAAGGTTGCTAATTCATATTGCAAAGACAATGAAGACAGAGAAGACCTTATTCAAGAAATTTTTGTTCAATTGTTGAAGTCGTTTGACAACTATAATGACGAGTACAAATATTCGACTTGGATTTACCGAATATCGCTAAACGTAGCCATTTCATTTTACAGAAAAGAAAACACCAGAACGAAAATATCAAGCCCTTTTACTGATGGTATTTTCAATTTTGCCGACACAAACGACACAGAAGAAAAAGAAATAAATTTGAGTATCCTTCAACAATTTATTTCTGAACTTAAAGAGTTAGATAAAGCACTTATGTTACTTTACCTTGAAGAAAAAAGCTACAAAGAAATTGCTGAAATTATTGGCTATTCAGAAACCAATGTGGCAACAAAAATTGGTAGAATTAAACAAAAATTAAAAGAGAAATTTTCACAAATAAAAAATTAATAAAATGGAAGATATAGAAATCATTAATCTTTGGAAGTCTAACGATAAAAAAATAAATGAAAACCTTTTGCTTAACCGTAAAAATGCAGAAGAAATCATAAAAATGAAGGCACAGTACTTGCTTTCATCTATGAAACCTATTAAAACATTTACCATCATGATTGGAGTTTTGTGGGTTGGTTTGGGAACAGTAGTTCTGGGCAATATCTACTTTGATGCTTTTTCGGAAGATAACAAATTCTTTCTCTTTTCAGCTACCATTCAAGTTGGGTTAACCGCCATCGCATTGTTCCTTTATCTCTATCAGCTAATCACAATACATCAGGTAGATATAACAGAACCCATTCTAAAAACACAGGAAAAATTGGCAAGCCTAAAAGCATCAACGCTTTGGGTTGCCCGCATCCTATTTTTACAGCTTCCTGTTTGGACAACCTTTTATTGGAATGGAAGTATGCTTGAAAATGGAAATTGGTTTTTATTTATAATTCAGGGTACTATTACATTTTTATTTACTTATGTAGCTATCTGGCTTTTCTTCAATATCAAATTTGAAAATAGAGACAAAAAATGGTTTCGTTTGATTTTTAATGGAAAAGAATGGACACCATTAATGAAGTCTCTGGAACTTTTAGGACAGACAGATGAATATAAAACTGAAAGTAAACCCGAACAAAACGCCAGCACCTAACATTAAGCGTATTGAAGAAAGCCCCTGAATTTAAAAAATGATTAAAAAAATAAAAGGCCCTGGAAATTAATATTCCGGGGCTTTTTGCAATACGGTGTTCAGCGACACCGGTTATAAAAATGGCTATTATTTTCGTAAGGTGTTTTGTAATGGTTTTGTGAAGGTTGCTATATGAATGTATGGTTCCCCATCAGGATTTTTGCTATGGTTAGCTGCATCCTCTGCATAATACCCCCTAACCAAAAACGAAACTTTGTTTTTGGAAAAATAAAATAATTTGTAAGTGCTATGAGGTCTTGTTAACAGTAGCATATTTTCTTTTTATTTTGGGAGAACCCCGGTTACGCAGATCTGCCACATCTACCAGGCAGCCATTGTGATAAATTAATGTTTTCATTAACTCCATACGCCCCTGCCCACACTCCGGGCAGCGGGAGATATCTTTACCCTACTGGCGCCAGTGTTCCCTCCCAAAACATCAAATCATAAACGTAAGGATGACGGGATCACTGGTTGCCGTTTTAATGCTACCGGTAACATAGAATCAACACCTTTTACATTTTTCAATTCAATTATTCAGAACCGAATTGACCAACATATCAACTTCATCACCGAAAGGAATGCAGACATTAAAAAAGGAGACATAAAACATTACAATGAAAATTTAAAACTACCTGTAATGACAAATCAGGAAACTGACATCAAATTGAACTTCGTAACATCAGTGAAAAGAAAGGATAAACAATTAGTAGCAACTTATGATACTGTTAAGCCTCAAAATGTTGAGTTCGCATTCAAGCAAACAAAAGGTGAAGAAAAAACTTTGTTTGACCTATAATTTTTGAATAGCTGAAACAAGCTCTTCAACATTGACAAAATTTTCACTATCATCATAATACAGGTAAAATACAGGTTTGCCCCATTTCTGATTTGCGTCTTTATTAAAAGTTATTACTTCTCTACGCATCTTCTTAAATGTAAGTGGCTTGACTTGAATACCACCGACTTCTATTCCATTCATTTTAATAACTATATCAATTCTAAGTTCTTCATCCAAAAAGCCTTCGGCTTCCTCAAAAGTAAAAGTTAAAACTTTTTTAGCAAGCTCTGTAATTGCTCTTTTCTCAACGATACCGCCTTTTAGTGACTGAACAACAAACAAATCATATTCCCATTGGATACAATCTTGCAAGCTATATCGAATTTCACCCCAATATCTATTTTGAGAATCGTAAAGATTTTTACCAAATGACTCAACAGTTCCTTGACTGACAACACCACATTCACAGGTGTTTACAGAATGCCATTTGATTAACTCAACCAATTCTTCTTTACTCTTTGGCTTATGTGCCCTAATCAATTTCATAACAGGAACACTTTTAAACGGTGCGGAAATTCCCATTTTACCGTTTAACTCATTTAAAGGACCGCCAGTATATGCCATAATTAAATTTTTGTTTCATCAAATTCAATAACGATTTCACTTTTTTTCTTATCGTAAAATACAATTGGAACATTAATAGTTTCACTCAAGCCCATCTTAGTTTTGTAGGTCATTGGCTTAATACTTATTGGCTTATCGCCAATAAAGCCATCAATACCTTTGCTTTCTTCATCGGGTTTAGCAAGTCGGTATGGTTTTTTAAAATAAAGTGAAATCTTTTTCAAAATAGCTTCCTGAAATTTTAAGCCAGAAAATGTTTTTACTACAACAAGCTCTTCTATCCATTGACGAACTGTCTCTTTATCTATTTTCAGAATTGCATCTTTAAACAATGTAACCATTGCATAAACTTTTTCAGTTGCGTTATCAATAGCATCAGGATGACTTTCCAAATACCATTTTTCCCATTCGGCTAATGCTGTTCCTTCAAATTCTTGAATTAAATCACTCATCTGTCCGACAATTTTTGCCCTTGTCCCTTGTGCATTTTGGTTAGCCAAGTTCATTATTTGAGTTGCATATTTAGGGTAACTATATGTTTTACCTGACAACAATTCCTGAGCTTCTGAATTCGGTATTTTTAATTTCATCATATGCCTTTAAATAGTTCGCTTAGTGTAACACCAAGAGCGTTTGCAATTTTTTCTAAGTTGACAATGGATATATTCCGTTGACCACTTTCTACACTTGCTATGTAGCTTCTGTCCAAATCAGAAGAATAAGCCAAGCCCTTTTGAGACATATCGATTTTTTCACGAATTTCCCTTATTCGTTTCCCGACTTTTGACTTTATATCCATTTTGCAAAGGTGAGAATATGTAGACTATAAGCCAAAGACTATAAGTAACACTTTGAAATTTCATCCCATTTTGTAAGCACAATCAAAAACCACACAAACCGACACACGACCAAAGTTTTTAATAGAGCTTACAAAGCCAGCCAAAAAGAATTTCAAAATATTTTTCCAACCCTTCAAAAAAAATAAAACACCCGACACTTAAGCCAGACAAAAAAAACACTTGTTAAAATGGTTGTAACCCAATACAGACAAGAACGCCAGCCTATAACAGCACCTACCCAAAAGTGGCGGTTCAGTGCTTCGTATGACAGTTTTGTGTATATTTGAAGTGCAGTTCTCCGTATGAAGTTTAGTGGTAAAAACGCCACCTTCGGGTAGCTGCAAAACGTTAGCGGTCACTTTAAAACGACACTTTCGTCCCAGCGGGGTTTTCACAGCTTACAGCATAATTTATTACGCTCTTACGTGAAACCCCGATGATTAATGCTGCGCAACCATCATGCTGCCACTTTATAAATCCCGGTAGTTTCGTCCCAGCGGGGTTTTCCCCCTACTGGCGCCAGTGTTCCCTTCCAAAACATCAAATCATAAACGTAAGGATGACGGTATCACTGGTTGCCGTTTTAATGCTACCGGTTTGCAACCGGAGTTACCGAACGAAAACTCGTATAAAAGCCTGTGTAAAGATCCTGCCGCCTTAATGCCGGTTGTTCTGTAGCCAGTGAACAGATAACCGCTACAGTCTTTCGTATCAACAGTTCGAGATTAATACTTTTAACAACAAGGAGCCTTTTCGACACTTCTTCGGTTGG
>Ga0209181_10001165_pt1 | contig 46642 bp, 36 predicted proteins | sample MAT05_FD_187208 | JGI IMG/M metagenome (GOLD analysis project Ga0209181, IMG submission 187208) | Freshwater microbial communities from Lake Fryxell liftoff mats and glacier meltwater in Antarctica - MAT-05 (SPAdes) (version 2) | ecosystem: Environmental > Aquatic > Freshwater > Ice > Liftoff... | reverse complement strand
TTGGCAAGCTGCCAGGCGGCGAGCGGAGTCATGGCCAGTTCGCGGTGGCGTTCGTGGGTGTCGCGATGGATGCAGAGGACCGACAGGTCGCCGGTGGCGTATTGCGATGACGAGGGGTATTTGGCGGCGCAGAGGGCGGGGAGGCGGTTTTGCCAGTCCTGATGGCTGCGCTCGAGGCGGCGGCGGCGGCAATCGTCGAGCATGTTGAGCAGAGGCCCCGGCGTTTTCGTTGGACGCCTTCGCCTTCGCTGGGGCACCTTGCGCGGTCCAATGAACCCCGGTCCCGTCCGCGTCCGCTTTGCCCCCTCGCCCACCGGCTACCTGCACGTCGGCGGCGCGCGCACGGCGCTTTTCAACTGGCTCTACGCCCGCCACCACGGCGGCCAGCTCGTGCTGCGCATCGAGGACACGGACAAGGAACGCAACACCGCCGAAGCCGTGCAGGTGATCTACGACGGGATGCGCTGGCTCGGGCTGGATTGGGACGAAGGCCCGCAGGCGGGGGGCGAACACGGCCCGTACTTCCAGAGCGAGCGCGAGGCCGTCTACGAGCGCTATTTTCAACGGCTGAAGGCGGACGGCTGCATCTACGAAGATCACGGCACCTGGCGGTTTCGCTTTCGCCGCGAAGTCGTCACGGTCGACGACCTGATCTGCGGCAGCGTCGCGTTCGATTTTGCAAATGTGGAAATTTTCCCCGACATGACGATCCGCCGTCCGGATGGCTCGTGGATCTTCCACTTCGTGAATGTGGTCGACGACATCGAGATGCAGATCACCCACGTCATCCGCGGCGAAGATCATCTTTCCAACACGCCCAAACACCTCCAGCTCTACACCGCGCTCGGGGCCACGCCGCCGCGCTTTGGCCACATCCCGCTGATCCTCAACAAGGACGGCTCGAAGATGAGCAAACGCGACCTGGGCGCCAGCGTGAGCAGCTACATCGAAGGCGGTTACGCGCCGGAAGCCGTGCGCAATTACCTCTGCCTGCTCGGCTGGTCGCCGAAGGACGACACGGAAATCCTCCCGGTCGACGAAGTGGTGCAGCGCTTCGACCTCGCCAATGTGAACCGCAAGAGCGCGCAATTCGACCTCGCGAAATGCGATTGGCTGAACGCGCAGTACCTCCAGCAGATGTCCGCCGAACGTTACCGCGAGCTGGCGCAGCCGTGGCTGGAAAAGGCGGGCATCATCGCCGATGCCGCGGCGCTCGATCCGGTGCTCGCGTTGGAAAAAATGAAGGTCACGCACCTGAGCGAAATCCCCGCGCGGGTGAGTTTCTTTTTCACCGAAGACTACCCCTACGATCCCGAGGCCGTGGAAAAAGCGCTGCGCAAACCCGGCGCGCTCGAGCGCCTCGCCCAGCTCGCCGATGCCTACCGCGCGGTCGAGCCCTTCGACGCCACCACGCTCGAAGCCACGCTGAAGGCGACCGCCGCGGCCGCCCCGTGCAAGCCAGCGGAATTCATCCACCCCGCGCGCGTCGCCGTGAGCGGGCGCTCCGTCGGCCCGAGCCTTTACCACATGCTGGAAGTGCTCGGCCGCGACCGCGTTCTCGCCCGCATTGCGCGGACGATCACCCTCTTCACCGCATGAAAGACGTCTACACCCTCGCCGATCTCCGCGACTGGCCGGCCGCGACCACCAGCGAACAACCGCCGCTGCGGCTCGCCGTCTTCGGCGATCCCGTCGCGCACTCCGCTTCGCCGCCGATGCACAACGCGGCGCTCGAAGCCGCGGGCATCGCCGCGCGTTATTGCCGGCTGCACATTCGCCCGGAAGAACTCGCCGAAGCCGTGCGCCTGCTCGCGCCGCAGGGCTTCCTCGGCGTCAACTGCACCATCCCACACAAGGCCGCCGTGCTGCCGCTCGTGGATCGCGTGGACGATCACGCCCTGCGCCTCGGCGTGGTGAATACGGTCGCCATCGAAGACGGGCGGCTGATCGGCTTCAACACCGACGGCCCCGGCCTCGTTCGGGCGCTGCGCTCGGAGTTCAGCGTCGATCTGCGCGACCTCCGCGTGCTCGTGCTCGGCGCGGGTGGCGGCGCCGGACGCGCCATCGCGATGCAGTGCGGCATCGAAGGTTGTGAGCGCCTCGCGCTGGTCAATCGCACGCCGGAAAAAGCGCGCGAGCTTTCCGCGGATCTCGAAAAATTCTTCGCCGGCCCGCGCGTCTACGGACCGAACGCGCGGCTCGAAGTCGTGCCCTGGGAAGAGGACGCCGTGCGCCGCCAGATCGAGCACACCGACCTCGTCATCAACTGCACCCCCGTCGGCATGAAATCGAGCGACCCTTCGCCGATCTCCGCCTCGATCCTGCAGCCGCACCTGCTCGTCTACGACACCATCTACACCGCGCGCCGCACCCGCCTCATGCTCGCCGCCGACGAAGCCGGCGCGCGCAGCGCCAATGGCCTCTCGATGCTCCTGCATCAAGGGGCGCTCGCCTTTGAGATTTGGTTCAACCGCGAGGCGCCCCTGGCGGAGATGCGCGCGGCGCTGGTGGCCCACGCGAATCGAGGTTGAATCCAGATGCCCGCGAATCACGAACCTTCCTCAACCGAATGGCCGTGATCCCCGCTCCCGCTGCTCCCCGCGTCATCCCGCTGCCGAGCGGCGCGATCCTGGCGCTGGAAGAATACGGCGCGGCGGACGGGCAGCCGGTCTTCTTTTTCCACGGCTGGCCCAGCGCCGCCGTGCAAGGCGCGCTGCTGCACACCGCCGCTCTCGCACTCGGGCTGCGCATCCTTGCCCCGAGCCGCCCTGGACTCGCCGATTCCTCACCGCAGCCCGGGCGAAAACTCACCGACTGGCCCGCCCTGGTGCGCGAACTCGCGACGGCTCTCGCCATCGAACGCTTTCACATCCTCGGGGTCTCCGGCGGCGGCCCCTACACCCTCGCCTGCGCCTGGGCGCTGCCCGACCTCGTCCCCGCCGTCGCCGTCGTTTGCGGAGCGCCGCCGCTCGCCGAGGCCGGTTCCTCCGCCGGCTTCAACCCCGCGTATCAAAGGCTGCTCACCTTCTACACCCGGCATCGCGGCGCCGCCCGGTGGCTCTTCCGCGTGCTCCATCCGCTCGCCCGGCGCAACCCTCCCCAATGGCTCATGCGCATGCTCCGCGGCGCGTTGGTCGGGCCGGATCGCGACGTCCTCTCCGACCCGGAACTCTCGCAAATGTGTTACGCGGGCTTCCGCGGGGCTTGGGGCGCGTATCGCGACGGCGTCTTCGAGGATGCGGAAATTTACGCGCAGCCGTGGGGGTTCCCGCTCGAAGCCATCCGCATCCCCGTCCGCGTCTGGCACGGGATGGAAGACGGCAATTTCGCCCATGCCCTCACCGCCTACGCGCGGCGCATCCCCGGTGGCGAGATTCGGATCGTTCCGGACGAGGGCCACTACTCGCTGCCGATCAGCCGCGCCCCGGAGATCCTTGCCGATCTCGTCGCCAGCGGCACCTGATTCCCGGTCACCCGGCGCGCAACACGCCATCCGTGAGAATGCGCGCGCGCAAACCGCCCCGGCCGGCCAGCCACTGCTCGGCGCCGGGCGCAAAGGCCCCGTTCATCCACTCGCACGGCGTGCTCTCCTGCGTGCCGGCGAAGCGCACTCCCTGCACCTCGAACTCCGTGCCGATCAGCGAATTCAAATCCACGCCGGCGGTGATAATGTTGCGCCGGAAAACGGACGGCGGCCGATCCCACACCCCGAACTCCGCGCAGAGCTGATCGTAGACTTCGTTCGCGAAAAAGGTCACCTGCCCCTTGTAGTTGTCCTTGTAGTCGAAGAACCGGTCACCTTCCAGCCCGCGCCCCGCCACGCACTTCACCTCTGCGACTTCCTGCGTCGGATGTTCGCTCGGCGTCTTCCCGTGGTGGCCGTAGAAATTGTGGCCCGGCGAAATGAAGAGGTACTTGATGTGGATGAGCGCGGCGTCTGACATCGGCCGACACTGTGCGCGACACCGAGCCCACCGCCAATCCGAACTTCGCCGCCGTGCTCCTCGCCGGCGGCCGCTCCACGCGCATGGGCCGCGACAAAGCCGCGCTCGTGCTCGACGGCACGCCGCTCTGGCAGCTCCAGCTCGCCAAACTCCGCGCCCTCCAGCCCACCGAACTCTTCATCTCCGGCCGCTCCGACGGTCCCTTCGCCGGAGCCGGCGTCGACATCGTGGAAGACGAAACGCCCGGCCTCGGTCCGCTCGCGGGAATCGCCGCCACCCTCGCGCGGATCACGGCTCCACGGCTGCTCGTGCTCGCGATCGATCTTCCGGAAATGACCGTCGATTTCCTCCGCGCGCTCCTCGCGGCACCCGGCAGCCTCATTCCGCAACGCGCCGGTTTCTTCGAGCCGCTCGCCGCCGTTTATCCGCAAGCCGCGGCTCCCCTCGCCCGCGCCGCCGTGCCGCGCGAAGACCGCTCGTTGCAGCGCTTTTGCCGCGAACTCCTCGCCGCCCGGCTCGCCACAGCGCGCCCGCTTTCCCCCGCCGAGGAACCGCTCTTTCGCAATCTCAACGCCCCGGCGGATTTGCCGCCTGCGCGATGACTCGCTCCGCGGGTTGGCCCGCGCGGTAAAGCGCCTGCAGCTCTTCTGCACGCAAGCCGCGGCGGAAGACGAGCACTTCATCCATGCGGCCATTAAAATTGCGAATCGGCTGCGCGTCTCGGCTCGACTGATTCCAGTTGCCGATCTCCGCGTGGTCGAGGCGCATCGCGGCGATCGTGGCCGGCGGCGCGGCACCTTCCGCGATCGGCAAACCGTCCAGATAGTGAATCACGCGCCCCGTGGACCGATCGAAAGTAACCGCGAGATGCGTCCATTGCGCCAGCCTCTCCGGCGGGAAGACGGGCGCCGACGTGACGTTTTTTCCGCCGAACAGACCGAGGATCAATTCGCCGGCTTTGCTGATCTGCCAATGCGCGTCGCCGCTGCCCCAGCCGTCGCCCATGATCAGCGAATTGTAGGCGCGATCGAGACTGTCGATCCGCACCCACGCGGCGAAGGTGAACGACGGAAACTCCCCCGGCGCGCTCAGCCGCACGCGATCCGTCACGGTGCGAAATTCCAGCGCCTGTTTGCCCGGCCAGCGGCCTTCGCTCCAGCGGCAGCCGACGATGGAACCCGCCGGCCCGCGTTCCGGATCTTCCGTGATGTTCGGCAGCGTGCGCGCCCACGGCGCCCCGCTCTGGAAGTCGAAGCAAAGCACCAGCCCCGGCATCGCCGCGATCTGCCGCGCCGCCGCCCGCCAGTTGAGATGCCGGGCGCGCAGACCGTTCGCCGCGCGCACTTCGAGTTGTTCGCCGGTGGGGAAGACGGGGGCCGCTTCGCTGAAATCGGCGAGCGCTCCGGCGGCGGTCACGTGCAGGCTCTCGCCCTCGCTCAGCGTATGCCGATCCGCCCCGCCGCGCACCTCCACGCTGCCGCGGAAAACATGCACATCCGTCGCGCCATCAGCATGCACGTCCATGCCAAATTCCGTGCCGAGATCGACCACGCTGGCCTGCGGCGAATCGACGCGAAAGCCGAGCGCCTGCGCCGGCACTTCCGCGGTGAGCCGTCCCCTTTTGCAGAACGCCGTGAGGGGCGCCGTGAGCTGCAACTCCGCGGGGCCTTCCAGAATCACCCGCGCCCCGGAGACAAACTCCACCTGCGCGAGACCCGACTGCAACCGCAGCCATCCGCGCGGCAGCACCGCACCGGCGACCCGCGGCACGCCATCGCTCCACACGGCATCCACGGTCTGGCCGAGCATGGCCACGCCATCGGTCGTCGGCTCTTCCGCCGGCTGACTGATCCGCCACGCCAGCGCCAGACCGCCGATCAGCAAACCCGCCGCCGCCGCAAGCCACGCCGCGCGGCGGATCGGAAAGCGCACGATCTTTTCTGCCCCCGCACCTTTGCCCCAGGTCTGCTCGCCATACTGCCGCAGCAGCGCATGAAACCGCGCCTTTTCCCAAAACACCGCCCGCGCGTCCGGCGACGAAAGCAGCATACGCTCGAGTTCCGTTTTTTCGTCAGGCGCGAGTTCGCCATCGACATAGCGATCGAGCAGAAATCCGAGGCGTTCAGCGTCCATGAGCGGGTCAGATCGGTTGCGCGCGGAGCTTGGTTTCCACGCATTCTTTCAGCACGTCGCGGGCGCGGGAGAGCGCCACGTAGATCGAGTTCGGCGTCCAGCCGAGGATCTTTGCGATCTCGGCCGGCTTGTGCGCCTGCTGGTAGCGCAGCTCCATGGCGCGGCGGGCCTGCGGCGCGAGCTGCGTCATGCACTCGGCGAGCAGCTTGATGCGCTCGTCTTCGGCCTCCACCTCCGGCGCGCAGGCGCAGAGGGATTCGATGACCTCGGGCGCGAGCGGCTGCGCGCCGTGCGCGGCTTTGCGGCCGGATTCGAGCACCTTGTAGCGCGCGATGGTAAAGACCCAGCCGAGGAAATTGCTGCCGGGCCGGAAGTCCGCCGCCTTCTTCGTCACGGTGAGAAACGTCTCCTGCAGCACGTCGTCCACGCGGCCAAAATCCGGCATCAGCGAGATGATGAACCCCCGCAACTGCGAGGTGTGCTGGATGAAAAGCATCTGCACGTGGGCGATGCGGGGATCGATGTCGTCGGACATATTCGGTGGAGGATGAAGAGCGCGGGGGAAATCTTAGCTCACGGCGCCGGCGCGGGCAGGCCGATCCGCCGCAACCAGGCGCGCAGCTCCCGGCGCAGCGCGGTGTCGCGCTCCGCCCACAGATCGGTGTGATTGCGGAAAGGGAAATCGACGACCGTAAAATCGCCCGGCACATCCGCCTCCTGGAGATAGGCGCGCGTCTCCGCCGCCGACCGCTCGTGGCTGATGAATTGCGGGCGCCCTTTCAATCTCTGGAGGCGCACCAATGCGGAGAAACGGTCCGCATCGCCCGTCGGCCACGATGTCCGCACCCCGTCGTAATGGCTGTGGCAAATGAACGCGCGCCACAGCCCGGCGATGGTGTCGTTGCGCAGCCCGATCGCATGGCACGCGATCGAGCCGCGGGAGAAGCCGGCGAGCACCAGCGCGCCCGGATCGCCGCCGTAGTCGCGGCAGACCTCGCGCACGGTATCCACGCAGTAGGCAGCCGTTTCGTCCGCGTCGCCCCACCAGATCGCGCGGTTCCCCCGCCCCGCTTCCGTCACCCCGACGAAGGGCAGCGAAACCCAGATGTAGTCGCGCCCCGCCGAGACGCCATAGCCGATCCGGCATTGCTCGACCGAGCCATCCGAGACATCGCCGAAGCGGCTGCGGTAGCCGCCGTTTCCCGGATACTCGACGATGACGGGAAACTTTCCGCCCGGCTGCCAGTTCACCGGCAGATAGATCGCGTGAAAAAGTGCGGTATCCTGCCAGCCGCGCGCGGTGGCATAGACGCGCTGCCCGGCGGCGGGCGCGCCGAGTTCCACCGGCGGCACTGCGAGGTCCGGCTCGATGCTGCGGATGTCGGGCAAGTCGTCCGTACCGCACACTGTCGAGGCCAGCAGCCAGGCGGCGAGGTGGAGGGCGGGACGGCGCATCGGGGAAGGAGCGCATTCGGCTCCCATCCTGTCACGCCCGAAGCCGCTGCCGCCGCGTCAGTTTTCCCGAAGCCGCAGACGGAAAAATTGCCGCCCGCCCAACATCGGCCCGGAGAGACTGAGCGTTCCGCCGGACGTGGGCAGCCCCGCATTCCCCGCCACATCCCACAGCGACCACGCGGCGAAATCGGTCGTGGTCTCGACCGTCACGGAACGATTCGCCGAAACCGTAAACTGAACCGTCGCATTGCCGCCGGCGATGCTGACCCGCGGAGCGAGGAAGCTGCCGCCGTTGAGCGCGTTCGTCCCGGCCAGAAACTCCGCGTTGTTATCCGCCGCGTCGCCATCGGCATTCGCGGTCGGCGCGCCGTTCGAACTGGTGCTGGAGTGGAAGGTGGCGAGCCGCCAGTCGGCGTAAGACTGCCGGTTTGGCAGCGCTCCGACGATCCACTCGGTGAGGAGGTCGACGTTGGTCTGGTCGGTGACGTTGCTCCCGATCGATGGCATGCGGGTGAAGCCGTTCGCGACAGCGACGCGGTTCAAAACGATCGAGCGCGCGGTGTCGACGGACGCGTTGCCCGTGACGGAGATCAGCTTGTTCAGCGTGCTGCCGCCGTTGTTGCTGGCGTTGCCGTTGATGAGGCCGGTCGCCTCGAGTGCGAGTTCGTGGCGTCCGTCCCATGCGGAGGGCAGGGCGGTGCCGCCGGCCTTGTGGCAATACGCGCAATTCACCGCGAGGTAGGAGCGCACCCGCGCCTCGACGGGATACGCGGTTTCGTCGGGCCGGAGGTGGCGCGGGAGCAGGTTCGGCGAGCCGGGCGAGTTTGCAAAGTAGCCGGCGTTTTGCAGTAGCGTGAGCTGGTTGCCGGTGAAGCCGCGGATGGTATTCGTGAGGTTGAACTGGCGGGTGTCCGACGAGAGCGCGTGCCCGGCTTGGGGCGTGTGGCAGGTGATGCACTGCGTGCGGCTGGGAATGTTCCAGCGCTGAACCGTGGGACTGCCGGCGACGATGATGCTCAGGTCAAACTCCGCACCCGCATCCGGCACGAGGTAGGCCTCGGTGCCGGCGTCGTTCCACTGGTAGCTCACGCCGTAGGCACCGGTGCTGTTCTTCACGAAGACCCGCGTTTCGATGCGCTTCTTCGTTGCGGGAGTGCCGCGCGTCATCTCCATGTCGAAGTGCTTCACCCAGATCTGCCCGTTGGGAAACGTCCACGCTCCGTCGCGCGACCACGTCATGGTGCCGAGCGCCGTGGGGATGGTGAACCAGCGGCTCTTGATCGCGTGGTCGCTCCAGAAGGGAAGATTCACCTCGTAGGGCAGCAGGCTCGGTGCGGGAGCAAGGTCGGTCAGGTCGGCAAAAAGATTCGTCGCGCTGAGCGTGCCGGGGAAGCTGCCCGGAGCGCTTTCCACCACCAGCCGGCGGATATTGCCCGCCCCAAAGCTGCACGCGAGCACGTCGCCATTCGATGGATCGAGACCAAAGGCGACGACATTCGTTTCCCCGAGCAACCGCTGCACGTCCAGCGTCGGCGTGCGGCGCAGCGACCACACGTGACCATCCACGTAGTCGGCGAAAATGTAGGCGCCGGTGAGCGTGGGAAAGCGCGTGCCGCGATAGACCACGCCGCCGGTAATGCTGTCGCCGAGAAAGGTCCCGGTGCCGTGCAGATATTCGTAGACCGGCGGCAGCGACGTGAAGCCGCCCGGCGTCTGCGCGACCTTTGGACCGGCAACGTTGCCCTCGCGAAAGGCCCAGCCATAGTTGCCGCCCTTCACCACCACGTTCACCTCTTCGCGCGCCCCACCCCCGACATCGCCGACCCACAGCTCACCGGTCGGCGCATCGAAGGACATGCGCCACGGATTGCGCATCCCCGTCGCCCAAAACTCCGAGCGCACGTAGGGCAGGTTCGCGGCCGAGATCGCCGCGCCATTGTAGGTCCCGTTCCAGGTTCCGCCCTCGCTCGTACGGACAAAGGGATTGTCGATCGGGATGCTGTAGCGGGCGAAAAAATTGTTTGATCCGACCGGGATCTCGTCGCGCGGTATCGCATTCACCGCCGGGCTGGAAGCGGCGGGATTCGGGTGCGCCTTCGGCTCCAGATTGCCCGGCCTTTTATCCACGTCGATCCGAAGGATGGCGCAGAAGAAATCCTTGTCGATGCGCTCGCTGTTGTTTTGCGTGTCGCTTTGCGCGCCTTCGTCGCCGAGGGAAACGTAGAGGTAGCCATCCGGGCCAAAGTGCAGGTCACCGCCGTTGTGGTTCGTCTGTTCATCGATCTGCGCGATCAGCACGCGCTCGGAACTCGCGACCAGCGTCGGCGCGGCGGAGGTGGGATTGGCCAGCGTGACCCGCGACACCCGCTGGTAGAGCTGGCTGTTGTACTGCACCGAGTAGAAGAGGAACACGTAGCCATTCGTGGCAAAGCTCGGATGCAGGGCGATGGAGAGAAAGCCGTTCTCGCCATCCGTGCGCTGCGTCTCGGCCGGCGTGCGACCGGCCAGCAGGCTCGTCATGGTAAAGACCTGCACGCTTTGCGGAGCAGTCGCCGTCACGTCCGGCACGAGCCGCAGCCCGCTGTTGCGCTCGACCACGAAGAGCCGCTGCGCATTCCCCGGAATGCTCCGCAGACAGATCGGCGCGGAGAAGGTGAGCCCGGCGAAAGCGTTGACGAATTGCACGGAGGTAGGCGGCGGAGTGGTGGGGACGTTGAGACCCGCGTTCGCGATCCGCAGCGAGTTCGCAAAGGTGATCGTGACCGTGGCCGGCGACGACATGCCCGCCGGTCCGCCCACGCGATAGGTGAAGCTGTCACCCGCCGGTGATCCCGTGGTGTGCGTGTAAAGGATGCGGCCATCCGCCTGCGGCACCGCGGTGCCAAACGCGGGCGGCGTGACGATGGCCACGGTCGCGTTGCTGGTGCTGCCGGTGTCGTTGGCCAGCACGCCAATGCGCGCCTTGGCGTTGCGGTGCATGGTCTGCGCGTCCGCGTTGGCGATCGGCGCGGTGAAAGACGGGTTCGGCCCTGCGGTGAAGCTGCTGGTGATTTGCGCGGCGCTGAGCGCGTGGTTGTAGATGCGCAGCTCGTTGATCGTGATGTTCGAGCAGGAGTCGCCGCTGAAATTGGAACGGCCGATCCAGTTGTTTACGTCGCTGATGTCCGGGAGGCGAAAGGCCAGATCCAGCGTTCGCTGGAGGGTCCCGTTGCGATACCACGCCACCTGACAGCCGAGATTGCCAAAAGCCCCCGCGCGGTCGGTCACGGTCATCACGAAATGATACTCCGTGTTCACGGCAGTGACGGGATTGGGCGTCACATCCACGGCCCGCGAAGTGCCGCCGGCGAGGCGTCCCTCAAGCCGATGATTGCCCAGCGTGCCGAGGTTGTTGAGCGACAGCATCACATTGTCGAAGCCCGCGTAGAGTCCGGGCGCCGCGCTCGGCGTGGTGATCTCACCAGTAGCCGCATTCGGGCCGGCGGTGGTGTTCGTGCGACCGAAATCGAAAAGCCGCTGCCACGACCTTGAGGAGACCGGGGTGATCCATGCCTCCACGGTGAGATTCGGCTTCGAGGAGATGATCCCATTCTCCAGATCGAGGTAGGCGGAGATGCTGGTCACCGGGAAATTCCCGGAGGTCGAGCCCGGCAGCGTCACCGCCGTGCCGGTGAAGGCCGCCCGCCGGGTGGTGGCGTCGTTCACGCCGCTGCGGATCACGAGCGCCGACGAAGACACAGTGTCCATCAGCGTGGTTTCATTCGCGACGGCGCTGGTCGCGGCTTCGTTGAAGGACCACCGGTGCGCCAGATCGGCGACGCCAGACGAGGCGCCGGTGACGATGATCACCAGGACGGCGAAGAATGGGGGAACTCGCATGGCGGAGATCGCGGCCAAACCGCGCCACGATACATAGCACAAACCATCGCGCCGGCATCTCTCCCCGTTATCTGATACCTCTGTGGCCGAGACCGGTTCCATTCGTCCGGGTTTGCACGCGGCGAAATGGACGCTATCAAATGGCCCGGCAATCAAACCACCCGCTATGCAACATCCTGAATTTCCCTCCACCCCTGCCGCCGGTTGCGGCCACCTCTCATGAGAGTCGTCGACAATTCGAGTTCTTCCGGAAGCTGGGTGACCATCATCGCGCTCGTCGGGCTGATCGCAGTGGGCGGGCTGGCTTACCAAAACCGCGACCGCTTTCTCCCCGCCAAAGCCACGCCGAAGCCCGTGAAACTCGTGCTGACGGAAGAAACGGAGGCAAAGTTTTTCGAGGCGCGCGACCGCATCGTGAGCGGGAAATTTTCCGAAGCCTCGGGCATCCTCACCTCGATCGATACCGACAAGGTGCCGCAGCCCGCGCGCAACTGGATGACCCTGCAAAACGGACTCGCCAAACTGCTCGACGGCAAAGGACCGGAAGGCCGCGCGGAGCTGGCCAAACTCGAGAAACGCGGCCCTTTCACCAAGGATCCCCGCGAGGAGAAACTGGCGGCGTTTTTTGTGAAGATCGGCCAGCTCGGCGGCAGCGAGGAGCCGGTGAAACGAGATTCGGCGCAGGAGTTCAACGGCGAGACGGTGGAAGCCTCGGCCTACCTCGTCCTCGGCGTGAAAAACTGGACGGTCGAAGCCTACGACGACGCCGCGTATTTGCTCGGCGAATTCCAAAATTCCCGCCCGCCCGAAAATGAAATCTGGCTGCGCCGCTACAAGCCGCTGGCCACCGGATACACGGAGGCCTTCTCGGCCTACAGCATCGCCAGCAATGCGGCCAAGGACGCCAGCAGCACCGAGCGCAAAGAGGCCGCGCTGAAGGCGATCGGCGAAGCCAGGGCGAAGGTGAAAAATCAGCCCGGTCTGCTCGCGAAACTCACGCCGGTGGAAGCCGAGTTGAAGAAGCAGGTGGACGCGGTCAACGCCGAGAGCCGCGCCGCCGAGATGGCCGCGGAAGCCGTCGACCAGAAGATCATCGACGACGTGAAAGACCGCGTCGCCAAGTTCAACGAGAAGCTGCAATTCGCCGACGCGCACCAGATCGTCTTCACCGCCACGGTGAACGGCGACAAAGCCAAGGACGAACTCGACAAGTGGTTCAAGCGCACGCAGTGGACCGCGAAGTTCAAGGCGCTGCTCATCGACGACATCACCACCGCCGGCTACGCCAAGCCGGTGAAGAAAAAGGACGGCACCGCGGTCGTCGGCGGCTTCAAAACCGCGGACGACATGCAGCTCACCACGCCGGCCAAAGTGAACGCGCCGTGGACGGACTTCGACCCCGACACGCTGACCACGATCGCCAGGGATTTCATCGCGAGCACCAAGGACCCGGCTGCGATAGCGGATCGCAAATGGGCGCTCGGAAATTTCCTCTACACGATCGGGAAAAAAGCCGACGCGTTCCCGCTGCTCCGCGAAGCCGCGAGCGCCAATCCGGAATACAAAGACGGCCTCCCGCTGCTGCCCGAGGGCGACGCGAAGTAGCGGCTCAAAAGCGCCGCAGCCACGCGGCAGTCGCGTACTTTTCCGCGGCGAGCGTCCGTGCGGCGGCGAGTTCCGACTCGGCCAGCGGGCGTTGCTCGATCTCCGCGGCGAAGGCGCGCCCGAGCCGCGCGGCAAAGCCCGGCGCGAGCGCGAGCCCCTGCACGCTGCCTTGGTGCAGCAGGCCCCAGCGGGTGCGCCGCTGAGCCGCGCCGGCGATCTTGCGCCCGTCGGCGAGGATGTCCGCTGCGGCGGCATTTTCAAAGCAGCCGCTGGAGATTTTCGCCGCGGTGACCGCCGCGAGTTCGGCGACGGTCCCCTGCTCCGCGAGCAGCGCGGCGACCGCATCGTGAATGCGGCGATACGACTCCGCCGCACCACCGCGGGCGAGCGCATGATCGGCCGGCGCGATCAGGGTGTAAGTGACATCACCGCCATGCTCCACCACACCACCACCCGTCCAGCGACGCACCATTTCCACCCCCGGCGCGAGAACCGCGAGCGCGGATAACTTCTCGAAATACCCGAGGGAAATCGCCGGCCGTTCCCAACGATACACGCGCAACATCGGCCGCGTGGCCGAGCGCAGCAGCACCTCGTCGATCGCCATGTTCAGCGCCGCGCCGTGCGGCTCGGGATCGAGCACCTCGAGCAGATTTTCAAACAGCATCGGCGCGAACGTATCGGGGAAAAAGGGCGCGGCAATCTTCCACGTTTGCGTTCTCGGCGCGGGTCGATACGCTCCGCTTTTCTATGGCTAAAGTTGCTCTTGGGAAAGGTCTCAGCGCGCTCATCAATACGAGAGTCGCATCGCCCACGCCCGCCGTCGAAAGCGGCGAACGGGTCCAGCTCGTCAACGTCCAGCGCATCGTCGCGTCGCCGCTCCAACCGCGCACGGTCTTCCGCGAGGAGAATCTCGACGAACTGGTCAACTCGATCAAAGAACACGGCATCATCCAGCCGCTGATCGTGCGGATCCGCGGCGATGTTTTCGAACTGATCGCCGGCGAACGCCGGTGGCGCGCCGCGCAGCGGGTGGGCCTCACCGAGGCGCCGATCATCGTTCGCGAAGCCTCCGACCAGGACGTGCTGGAACTCGCGCTGATCGAAAATCTCCAGCGCGAAGACCTCAACCCGATCGAAGAAGCGCGCGCCTTCGCGCGGCTCGCGCGGGAGTTTCACCTGCGCCAGGAGGACATCGCGCAAAAAGTCGGCAAGAGCCGCGCGGCCGTGGCGAACAGCATGCGGCTGCTCGATCTCGACGAGCAGGTGCAGAGCTTTCTCACCCAGGACCGCATCTCGGTCGGCCACGCAAAGGTGCTGCTCTCGCTCAAATCGCACGAGGAGCAGCGCCTGCTCGCCGATGAAATCATTCGCCGCGGCCTCACCGTGCGCGCCGCGGAAAAGCTGATCGCCGCGCACTTCGAGAAAATCGGCGGTGGCAAGCCGACGCGCAGCGGCGCAAGCAACGGTGCCACAGCGCTCGCCCCCGCCGTTCAGCACCTGCAGAACCGGCTCCAGCAACGCCTCGCCACCCACGTCGCCGTGCATCACGGCGAAAAGCGCGGGCAGATCGAGATCGAATACTACGGCAACGACGACCTGCAGCGCATCCTCGGTTTGTTGGGCCTCGAAGCCGAGGAACGCTGAAAGTGATTCGGACAAAACTCCCCGCGCTCCGCCTCGCGAGCGCCGCCCTGCTCGCCGCCCTCTGCATCCTGCCGGGCTGCAAACGCCCGGTCGCTCCGGAACCGATCGTCGAAGTCGCGCCCGAAGTCGCCGCGGACGCCATCTCTTCTTCTCCTACCACCGCGCCCGCGCAAAAAAAGCCCGCCGCCCCACCCGCGAAACTACCGCCACTCGCCGAAGGGCCGGCCGAAATCTGGAAAGAATTCTCCGGTGCAAAAGCCCTCGACGAAGTGCGCCGGCAAGTTGAGATCGGCCCGCGCGCGTCCGGCAGCCCCGCGATCGAGAAAACGCGCGTCTTGATCGAATCCTCGCTCCAGGCCAACGGCTGGGAAGTGGAGCGGCAATCCTTCACCGACGAAACCCCGCGCGGCCCGATCACCTTCGTCAATCTGATCGGCCGCTACCTTCCGCCGGGCCTCAAAAAAGCGCCGACCCACACCCAGCGCGCGCTCGTTTGCTCGCACTACGATACCAAGCGCTTCAGCACCATCGCCTTCGTCGGCGCGAACGACGCCGGCTCCAGCACCGGCGCGCTGATCGAGCTCTCGCGCGTCCTCGCCCTCGCCCCCGCGCTCGCGGTCCAGGTCGAACTCGTCTTCTTCGACGGCGAAGAGGCGATCGTGCAATTCACCGCGCCCGACGATCCCACGCCCGACGGCCTCTACGGCAGCCGCACCTACGCCCGCACCCTGCGCGATAGCGGCCGCGCGCGGCAGTTCCAGTTTGGCATCCTCTGGGACATGATCGGCGACAAGGATTTCGGCATCACGCTGCCGCCCGACTCCCCGCCCGCGCTCACCCGCGAGCTGCTCGCCGACGCCGAGGCCCTCGGCATTCGGGAAAAATTCGGCTACCTCGACCGCGCGATCCTCGACGACCACGTCCCGCTGAACACCGTCGCAAAAATTCCCACCGTCAACCTCATCGACTTCGACTACCTCTACTGGCACACCGCCGACGACACCCTCGAACGCGTCGGCCCCGAAGGCCTCCAGCACGTCGGCGCCGTCACCCTCCGCCGCCTGCGGCTCGGCCTGAAATAGCCCCGCAAATTTCCGCAACGAAAGGGTTGCCACCCTCCGGAGCCGGTGCTTTTATCTCGCTCCCGGTTTGCCGGTCCCGCACTCGTAGCTCAATTGGATAGAGCATCTGACTACGAATCAGAAGGTTCCGTGTTCGAGTCACGGCGAGTGCAGTCCTCCCGAGCTGTTGATAGACAGCGACTTACCGAACAGACTTTGAGCTCGCGGTCGGAGCAAACTTTTTCCACTTGGCCACTTCTTGGCCACTGATCCAGAGCGTCCCCGCCTTTTGCCCGCAAACGGCGCGCGTGATTTCGGGTCATCTCACCGCCGATTGGCGCCTCGATTCCTCTTCTCCGCCGATCAAGCATCATTCCACGCCAACGATTGCGAGCGAACGCGCCGCGGATGCCTCCGCTCAACCTTGGGTTTCTACATGGCCCCACGGGGCGCGCGCCTGCGCGAAGGCCGCCATCCCACCTGCCAACTGCCAAGCCCCCGCAGCCGCTTCCGAATGGCCGCTTTCGGTTCTCGGCATGAATACCCAGGGCGTTGCTCTGGGCTCGCTTGTCGCGGGGCCTTTGGCCCATCAGCAGATTCCCGCCTCGGACCACCTTGCCCCTCGACCTTGGACCCGCCTTCAATCGCACCCGCCTCGGACCACCTCGCCCTCGACCTCGCCCCTCTACCTTGCACCCACAATCAATCACACCCGGTTTGTCGTGCGCTGCGTCCTCGCCCGCCGCCGGGCGAACCCGGCGCCGCGGTCAAACGGACGCCGTCACTGCATGGGCAGGCGCATCTCGATGCGCTGGCCGGCTCGGAGGACGGTAGCCGGCACGGCTTCCTTGCGCGGGTGGCGGGTGAGGAGTTGGCCGAGGAGGGCGCTCTCGGTGAGGTCGCTGGTGAGGCCGTCCACGGCAATGAGGATGTCGTCTTTCTGGAAGCCGGCGGCTTTGGCGGCGCCGTGCGGGCCGTATTGGCCGGCGTGCTTCACCCGCAGGGCGAGGGAGGCCGGTGGCAAACCGAGGGTGGTCCGCTCGTCCGCCGAGACGGAGATGAGAAGGAGGCCGCCGGTGGCCATGGCGCGGATGGGCCAGGTGCCGACGCGGGTGGAAATATCGGCCTGCTCGCGCCAGCCGGGGGCGAGCGGGAGGGTGAGTTGCTGCTCCCCTGCCCCGCGGCGAATGGTGAGAGGTAAGGTGCCGCTCGCGGGGCCCCGGTGCAGCGACCAGGCGAAGTCGGCGATGGAGATGGGCGGGGCGCCGTCGAGGGCGAGGAGATCATCGCCGGGGGCCAGGCCGGCGCGGGCGGCGGCGCTGCCGGGGGCGACGGCGGTGACGCGGGCGACGTGCTGCGGGTCGAGCGTGAGGCCGAGGGTCTCGGGCATGGGCATGGGATAGATGAGCGTGGGCGGGATGGGCTCGCCTTTCTCACGATAAAAGGCGCGGTTGGCGTCGCCGATCTGGTGGCAGTGGACGCAGCTTTTCACGACGTTGCCCTGCCAGTTCAGCTCGCGTTCGTATTTGCCGGCGAGCGCGGGGAATTCGATGGGGCGCTGGAAGGGCATGGCGACGGGCTGCTTGCTGGCGAGGGCGGGGCGGTTGGCCGGGTAGCCGCGGTGGATGGCGAGCGCGGCCTCGAGCCCGGCGCGGTAGCCGGCGGTGGTGGCGTCGAGCGCATCGCGCTGGTGCTGCCAGGAGCCGTAGCGGCCGTAGGTGGTGCCGTCGGCATTGAAGAAAAGCGTGGAGAAGGAGAGGTCGTAGTCGAACTGGAAACGCGTGAGGTCCAGGGCGTTGGCATTGATGACGCGGACGCAGACGAACTGGGCGAGGAGCGGCTGGAGTGCGTCGGAGCTGAGGATGCTGGCGTCGATACCCATGCAGGCTTTGCACGGGACGCAGCGCAGGACGACGAGGAGCGGCCGGCCGGTGCGCTGGGCCTCGGCGAAGCCGCGTTCGACGTCGTTGTAGATCCAGCGGTCGTTTTGCTCCATCGCGGCGCGGTCGCCGCGGATGGCGCCTTCGCGGTCTTTGACGGTCTCGGCGAAGCTGGCGGATGCGGTGGCGAGGAGGAGGTAGGGGAAGAGTGTTTTCAGGGGGGGCGCTTTGATTTTTAACGCGGAACACGCGGCCCGTGGAGCCGACAGTTTCAGAACACTAAGCACTGCCCAGCCGCTACGGCCGCTTCAGCGGCTTACCCGGCCGGGCGATGCGGGGCGCGGGGCCTTTACTTTCGATCTCGTGATCCTGCAGGCGCGCCAGGCGCTGCGCTTTGGTCAGCGCGGCGGCTTCCACTTTCTTGCGACTGGTCAGCTCCTCCTGCTCTTTGCGGACGGCACGCTGCTCGCCCACCGAGTCCTGATCGGCGACGAGACGTTTTTCGATGCGGGCTTTGCGCGGCATGGCGGGCGGGTCAGGAGGCGACCGGCTCGGCGTCGAAAACGCGCCGGAGGTACTCGATGCTCTTGGTCGCGATGACCTCCGCGCCTTCCTCGAACTTGAAAACCTCGACCGAGACGATGCCGTCGTAGTTCGCCTCGCGCAGGGCGGCGGCGATGGGGTGAAAGTCCACGTCGCCAAAGCCGGGGCCTTTGAGGTTCACATCGTTGGCGTGGAAGTATGCGAAGCGGCCGGCGCTCTCCGCGATGATTTGCGGGATGGGTTTGCTCTCGGAAGACATCGCCTTCACATCGAGAATGATCGACATCGCCGGGCTGCCGAACTGTTCCGCGAAGCGGATGCCCTCCGCGGCAGTGTTCACGAAATTCGTCTCCACCGGCGCGAGCGGTTCGAAGCAGATGACCACGCCGCGATCCTCGGCCTGCTTCACCCCATCGCGGAAGACATCGGTGGCCCAAGCCCACGCCTGCTCGGGACTCACGCCTTCCAGGATGTTTCGCTGCTTCGGCGAACCGACGATGATGCGGGTGCCGCCGAGATCGGCGCAGCAATCGACGAGATCGCGGAAGTAATGCGACGTGCGCGAGCGAACCTGCACATCGGGATCGGTGAGATACATGCCCTCGGCCTGGACGAGAACCCAGTGGAGGCCCGAGATGCCGATGCCCGCGCGCGCAGCGCTCTCCTTGATCCGAGCCCGATCGGCGGCAGAGATTTCGGTGACGTACTTGGCGATCGTGAAGGGCGCGATCTCCACCAGGTCGTAGCCCGCCTTGGCGGCGTAGGCAAAGGTGTCATCGAGCGACCAGCCCTGGAAAATTTCGTTGCAGATGCCGAATTTCATTTCCGGAGGATGCGAAACTACGCCCGCCGGGGCAAATCCAATCCCATCCCCCGGCCATCACTCCGAACCCGGCCGGGAAGTAACTCAGTTTGAACAAACCGCGGTAGGGAAGCCGCGCCGCTGGTTCCCTAATCTTGGTCTTGGGTTCCCCTGCTCGACCCACCGGCGGCGTGGGAACCCGCGGCGCCGGCTGCCCTACCGAACGGGGTTCACGAGCCTGAAGGCGGAACTCCGAGCGCGTCACAGCGCCCGATGGCGCTCGCTCTGATCCGTGAGGCTCATGCGAATCTCGTAACGCGCGGCGCACAGACAGCCCCCGAGGATGATCAGCGAACCGCTGAGGTAGATCCACATGAGCAGCGCCACGATCGAGCCGAGCGTGCCGTAGAGCGCGTTGAAGTTGCCGATGTTCACCGTGTAGAGCACGAAGGCTTGCTTGAGCACGCCGAGCCCGAGGGTGACGAACGCCGCCGCGCCCCAGATTTCGCGGAAGGTGGTGCGGCGCTGCGGGGCGAATTTGTAAAACATCGCGAACCCGTAAAAGAGCACCACGGGGGCGACGAAAAAGCGGAGAATGCCGAACACGTCCTTGATGAATCGGAAGTCGAGCCCCACCTCCCAGGAGTGTTTCCAGTAGAGGTATTCGATGTTGTTGATGATCGCCGGGAAGACGATTCCGAGCAGCATCGCGCTGGCGAGGATCGCGGTCATGAAGAGGTTTTTGATCGGCAGCCGCCACCACGAATATTCCTTGGTGCCCCACGCGCGATTCACGCCGCGGACGAGCGCCTGAAAGAAGCGCAGCGCCGACCACGCGAGCACGGCGAAGGCGATGAGCCCCGCACTCCCGCGCGACTCCACCACTCCCTGGATCGTCTTGATGATCTGCGTGGAGGAAGCGGGATCGGGCAGATACTGCTGCACCGCCGTGGTGATCCGCTGCGACGCCTCCTCCTGATTGCCCAGGAAGGTGGTGAATACCGTGATGAGCAGCACGATCAGCGGGAAGAGGGCGAAAAATGCGTAGTAGGCAAATGAGGCCGCGCGCTGCTCGCCATCCGTTTCGTCGTATTTAATGAGTGCCCGCCACACCACCTTTGCCGATGCCTGAACCTCGCGGGACAGCCATTGGGAGGCAGTGCGGAGGAACTGGGAGAGGTGGCTCACGCGGCGGACTCTACGCGGGAAGAACTTTCGCTGCCAACCTCGCGCCGCCTTGCACCCGGCACTTCCACCGCTAGCCTGACCGACTTCATGCCGGAAGCCGTCGAGCCGCCAGTCACAGTCCCCAGGAAGCGCGGGTGGTTCCGCCGCTCGCTCCGTTGGCTCGGCGTCCTGCTGGTGGTGGCGATCATTTTCCACCGGCCGCTCTTTCACCTCACGGTGCGCACGGTCCTCCGGTTGGTCGCCGCGCGGATGCACATCGACCTCGATCTGCGCACCTCCGGCACCATCTTCACCACGCTGAATATCGAGGAAGTCCGCGCGCGGGCGAACGAGGGCGCGAAGACGCCGATCCGCTCCATCGACATCGGCAGCGTGCAACTCCGCTACAGCCTTCCGCTGCTGATGAAAAAGGGCGTGGGCGAATTCCTTGCCAGCTACGAAATCCACCACGCCAAGCTCGAACTCGTAGCGCAGCCGAGCGCGACCGAGAAGGAGCGCAAGGAGAAGGTGAAGATCGCCAAGCTGCTCAACGACATCCTCGGCCAGCCCGCGGCCTATTCCGATCGGGTGTGGATCGAGGATTTCAGCATCACCGTCACCGCGCCAAACAACGTGACCGAGGTGAAGAACGTTCACCTTCGTCTCGAGCCGGAAAAAGCCGGCTGGCTGCGGATCGGCTTGCTCGCGATCCCCGGCGTGCCGCGCTGGGAAAATCTGAGCGCCGAGACGAGCTACACGAACCGCAACTTCTTCATCCGCGACCTGCGCCTCGCGCCGGAACTGGTGCTGAAAGAGATCAATTTCGACGCCTCGCAGCGGGCGCAGAACAAGGGCAGCGTGATGGTGAACGCGCAGGCCTTCGGCGGGACCGCGCGGCTCGCCCTGACCGGAGCGGAGTTGAAGAAGGCCGGAAAGAATCTGGAAAAAAGCTACGACACGCACCTCGAAATCGACGTGACGAACGTGGCGCTCGACCGCGCCGCCGCTTACTTCGGCGCGCCCGCGCCGCCGGTCACGCGGCTGGCGAAATTCGCGGTCGCCTTCACCGGCGAACCCGAGCTGCCGCAGACCTGGCGCGGCACGCTCGCCGCGCGCGTGGAAGCCATCGCGGCGGGGACGACGAAGCTGGACGCGGCGGGGCTGGAAGCGCGCTTCGACGCGGGCCGCGCGGAGATCACCGCGGGCAATGTCACCGCGGGAAAAAACACGGTGGGGGTGCGCGCCACGGTCGGGCTGCCGGCTTCGGTGAACGACTTCGCGAAGAGCGACATCGACGCGCGCCTGGCGATCGACGCTCCCGACCTGCCCGCGCTGACCACCGCGATGCCCGATCCGCTGACCGGCGCGGTGAGCGGCGGCGGCACCATCGTGCTGCGCGCGGGCCAACTGCGCGTGGACCTGAAGATTGCCGCGAAAGACGTGGCGAACAAAACCATCGCGCTGCCGACCGGCAACGTGGCGGTGCAGGCGATCAAGCAGCTCGACCCCGCGCCGCCCGGACCCTTCGATGGCCTGGACGGTCGGGTCACGGTGGACCTCGCCGGGCTGCGCGTGCAGACCTTTGCCATCGACGCCGCGCGCGTGGATTTCGAGGCGCGCAACCGCTTCATCAAACTCCACGCGCTGGAGATAAACCGCGGCGAAAACCGCATCGCCGCGGACGGCAATGCGCGCATTCCCGAGGATCCGAAACTCATCGCGAAGACGCCCGTCGACGCGCAATTCACCATCGCGATTCCGCGCCTCGGCGACTTCGGCATCGTGGCGAAAGAAGAGACGCTCACCGGGCGCATCGAGGGCAGCGGCAGCGTGAAGCTGGTCGACGGGATGCTGGCCGGCGGGGTGAAACTCGACGGCAGCGAATTCAAACTCGGCGGCTTCACCGCGGAGCGCCTCGCGGTAAAAGCGGACGTGGCAAACAACGAAGTCACGATCCAGCAACTCGCTCTGCAACTGAACGGCACCGACCAGATCGTGGCGACCGGCAAGGCCGGCATCGCCAAACCTTTCGGCTACGAAGGGGCGCTGCGCGTGGACCTCAAAAACCTCGCCGCACTGCAGCCGCTGCTCGAGGTTTTCGGGCAAAAGCAGCCGCTCGCCGGGGCGCTGAATCTTCAATGGAACGGCACGGGCACCGGCGATCCGCAGGCCCACTCGGGGCAGCTCGATCTAGCGATCGCGAAGGCGAAATACGGCGCGATCGAGCTGAACGAAGCGCAGCTCGGCGGGATCTACACGCCAGAGTTTGCGGAGTCGAAACCCTTCAAATTCGTGGTCGGCGCGATGAGCCTCGCCGGGGTGATCGAGTTCCGTGAAAAGCGGCTGCGGCTGCGCGATCTCAAGTTCGAGCAGGGCGGAACGCCGGTGCTGAGCGGATACGTTTTCGTGCCTTTTGATCCTGCGAAGCCCAAGGAACCCATCGCGCTCGACCAGCGCATCGCGGCGAATATCAATACAGACAAACTGGACGTGGAAAAACTGCTCGCCAGCTTCGGCCAAAAGGACACGCCGTTCTCCGGCGCACTCACCGCCAACATCGTCGCCGGCGGCACGATGCGGGAACCCTTCGCGCATCTCAAGGTGGTCGGCGAGCGGCTGCAGGCCAAAGCGGCGAAGCAATTCGACCCCGGCGCGCTCACGCTGGACCTGCATTATTCCAACAAGGAGCTGACCCTCGACGCCACGGTGAAGCAGCCGCAAATCCAGCCGCTGGTGATCAAGGCGCGCGCGCCGCTCGATCTCGACGCCACGATCGAGAGCAAGAAGCTGGACCCGAATCTGCCGATCGAAGCGACCGCGCAGCTCCCCGCTTCGTCCCTCGCCTTCATCCCCAAAATCGCGCCCGTGGTGCGGCGCATCGAGGGCACGGCGGCGCTCGACGTGAAGGTGGGCGGAACGGTGGGGAAACCCATCTTCAGCGGCGGCGCCAATGTGGAGCTGAAAGGCGCGCGGATGGTGGACGAAAACATTCCCGGCATCGGCGGCTTCCGCGCGAAGCTCGCCTTTGCGGAGAACAAACTGAACTTCGAGACCTTCGAGGGCGAAGTCGGCGGTGGGAAGTTCAAGCTCGGCGGCTCGGTGAATGTGGCGGATGCGAAGAACCCGGTCTTCGCGCTGCGGCTGGAATCCGACGAGGTGCTGCTGAAGCGCGACGACTCGATCACCGTCCGCGCCGATACGGACGTGAAGCTCGACGGCCCGCTCAATGCCGCGACGGTCAGTGGCGTGGTCTACGTCGTCCACAGCCGCTTTTTCCGCGAGATCGACATCCTGCCGATCGCCCTGCCGGGCCGGCCGAAACCCGCGCCAAAGACGGCGAGCGCAGGGCCGGCGGCGATCTCGATCCCCACGCCGCCGCTGCGCGATTGGAAGTTCGACCTCGCGTTAAAGACGCGGGAAAACGACCCGTTCCTGATCCGCGGCAATCTCGCGAATGGCGCGGTGTCCCTGAATCTGAAACTCGGCGGCACGGGCCTCGCGCCGTATCTCGAAGGCTCGGCGAAGATCGAAAAATTCGTGGCCACCCTGCCCTTCAGCACGCTCTCGATCACCAGCGGATTTCTGGCGTTCACCAAGGATCAGCCGTTCCAGCCGTCCCTCGAATTGCAGGCGGAATCGAAGGTGCGCGACTACAACGTCCGCGCTTTTATCTACGGCAAGGCGACGGAGCCGCAGGTGCAGCTCAACAGCGAACCGCCCCTGCCGCACGGCGACATCGTCTCGCTGCTCGCCACCGGCACGACGACGAGCGAACTCGCGGGCAGCGCCGATGCACTCGCCAGCCGCGCGGCGATGTTGGCGGTGAAGCAGCTCTACCAAAAGGTCTTCAAGCGAAACTCCGCGCCACCGCCGGAGGAAAAAAAGGACAGCGGCTCGTTCATGGATCGCTTCGAGGTGGAGCTCGGCGCGCTGGGGAATCGCGGCGGGAGCGGCGGGCAGGATGTGAAGGCGCGGTTCAAATTCAACGATCAGGTCTACCTCATTGGCGACATCGGCGTGGACGGCAGCTTCACGGGCAGCTTGAAATATCTCATTCGTTTCCGGTGATTACCCCCCGCCGCACTTCCATCTTCCTCCTCGCGCTGGCCTGCGCGACCGCGCCCGCGCAGGATCGCCGCACGGAGGGCGCGCTGCTCGGCGTGGATCTGGTCAAGACGGCGCTGAGCGCGAAGGCGACCGACGTGATCGAGCTGAGCGGGAACACGAGCTTCACGACCGAAGTGCTGCTGGCCTCGATCGGCGAGCAGGTGCGGGAGATTCAGGCGCAGGGACTCACGCCAGCGCGGGCGGACGACGCGGCGTTTTACATCGGCGCCTATTACCGGAAACGCGGGTTTTCCAAGGCAACGGTGGAACACGTAATCCGCGGCAAGAAGGTCGCGGTGCGGGTGAATGAAGGGACGCGTTCCCTGCTGCGCGAGATCCGCTTTGTGGGCGCGCGCGCGTTCCCCGAGAAGACGCTCTACGACTACATGGTCGGGGCGACGCAGGAGCAGTTCGAGAAGACCGCGGAGGATTTTCCCTACACCGAGGCGGAGGTGAATGCGGGCGGCGACCGCGTCCGCGGGCTGTATCTTTCGGAGGGGTACCTCCATGCCCAGGTAGACACAAAGGGCGTGGAGATTTCGGCCAATGGGACGCGCGCCAGCGTGACGGTGAAGATCACCGAAGGAATGCGCTACACCTTCGGCGACGTGAGCTTCGCCGGGGAGACGCTGTTTCCCCGCGAGCAACTGGTGGAGGCCCTCGGCGAGCCGACGACCGGCGCGGCTCCGAAAACGGCGGATCTGGAGCATCTGGAACCGACGCCCGCCCAGCGCTCGGCCACGCCGTTTGCGGGCGTGTCGTTTTCGCCCGGTCGGGCGAATGCGATGCAGCGAAACCTCCAGTCGTTTTATAAGGCGCGCGGTTACTTCGTGGCGGAGGTGGGGCTCACGGCGAACTGGGCGGAATCGAAAAGCGGGCTGGTGCCGGTGACTTTCACCGCGAAGCCGGGTCTGCTGCATCATTTCGGCGGCGTGGACGTAAAGACCGAAGGACCGAAGCCGCGGCTCTCGCCCGGCTTTCTCCCGACGCGCTTCGGCGGGCTAATCGGCGAGGTTTATGATCCGGAAAAGCTGGATGAGATTTATCGCGAGATGTTGCGCACGGGGCTCTTCACCACGCTGCGCGTCTCCACGGTCGCGCGTCCGGACGATGAGGTGATGCTCGCGATCACGGCGGAGGAGGCAAAGGCGAAAGAGGTCGGCTTCACGCTCGGCTTCGGCAGCTACGAAGGCGGCACGGCGGGTATTCGGCTCGGCGATCGCAACTTCCTGGGGAAGGGGCGGCCGCTCACGTTTGCCTTCGACTACTCGCAGCGCGGGATGCGCGGGGAGCTGCTCTATGTCGACCCGTGGCTGCTCGACACGCGATTCGCGCTCCGCGCACGGATCTACTCGGTGGTGCGGGATGAACTCGGGTATTCAAAGGACGAGCTCGGCGGGCGCGTGGATCTGAGCCGGAAGGTGATGCCGCATCTCGAGCTGGGCACGTTCATCGAATCGTCCTCGGTGAAGATCACCGATGTGTCCGAACAACTCGCGCTCGATCCGCAACTGCTCGGCCCGACGGATTACGCGATCACCAGCATCGGCCTCACGCAGCTCACCGACTATCGCGACAACCCGCTCAACCCCACGCGCGGCCTCGTGCTTTCCTCGTCGCTCGACTACGCGACGATCGATGGCGAACCGGGATTCACGCGGGCGACGGTGCGCTTTTCCTACTACCTGCCGCTGGGCAAGACGCTGCTCGCGCTGGGGGCGCGCACGAGCTACATCGCGCCGATCGCGGAGGCGATCCCGATCGACGTGCGGTTCTTCAACGGCGGCGGGACGACGGTGCGGAGTTTTTCGGAACGCGAACTCGGACCGAAGGACAAGAGCGGCAATCCGCTCGGCGGCGACCTGCTCACCGTCTTCAACGTGGAATACACTTTTCCGCTTTATCAGGCGCTGCAGGGCGCGGTGTTCGTGGATGTGGGCAGCCTGCGGAATGAGGACGCGGACCAAAGTGCCACCGCGAGTGCCGAGGAGGAGCAGAGCACCTCCGGCGATCTGCGCTACGCGATCGGGCTGGGCTTTCGCTACAAGCTACCGATCGGTCCGCTGCGGCTGGACTACGGGGTGAACCCGAACCCGAAGGCGAACGAGGAATTCGGGGCGTTCCATTTTTCGTTCGGCTTCGCGTTCTAAAGTTGCGGGGAGCACAGGCGTCCCGCCTGTCGCGGCCGGCGTCCCCGCCGGGCGCACCGGCCGTCGGACGGCGCCAATCACGCGCAAAACCCGTCCACCGACCTCGCTTCGCGAGAGTGTCTCCGGACGCCGAAGACAACCCGCGGGACGCATGTGCTCCCCGGAATCAGACTCGCGTGGCGTCGCGCCAGGTGGCGAGGGCGAGGAGCGGCCAGTTGTTCCGATACATGTCGTAGCGGAGGTAAAAGACGCGGGGGAAACCGGTGCCGGTGGTTTCCGGCTCGGGCCACGAACCGTCGGCGCTTTGGCGTTCGAGCAGGAAGTCGACGCCGCGGCGGATGGTCCGGCGGTGAAGCTGCGCGGGGTCGCGCGGATCGCACGCGGCGACCAGTCCCATGAGTGCCCAGGCCGTTTGCGAAGGCGTGCTCGGGCCTTTGCCCTTCAGCGTCGGGTCGTCGTAGCTGGCGCAGGTTTCGCCCCAGCCGCCGTCTTCGTTCTGGCAGCTCTCCAGCCAGTTTCGCGCGCGGACGATCCACGGTTGGCGCATGTCTTCGCCGATCGAACGCAAGCCGCGCAGCACCTGCCAGGTGCCGTAGATGTAGTTCACGCCCCAGCGGCCGTACCACGAGCCATCGGCATCCTGCGTGCGGCGGATGAAAGTGATGGCGCGCTGGACCTCGGCCGATTCGCGCGGGTAGTCGATGTTGCCCAGGAGCTCCAGCACCCGGCCGGTGAGATCGCTGCAAGTCGGATCGAGAATGGCGTTGTGGTCGGCGAAGGGCACGTCTTCGAGCCAGCGTTTCGTCACGTTCTTGTCGAACGCTGCCCAGCCGCCGTCGCGACACTGGAACGACATGAGCCAGCGCAGCGCTCGGGCGAAAAGTTCCGATTGAGCCGACCCGCTCACCGCCGGATCTTCGCCACCCGACACTCTCGCCAGAGCAAGCAGGACCATCATCGTGTCGTCGGTATCCGGGTAGTAGACGTTGTTGAATTCAAACGCCCAGCCGCTCGGTTCGACGCCCGGATTTTTCGCGCACCAGTCGCCGGAGTGGCCTACTTCCTTGCTCTCCAGCCATGCAACCGCGCGCTGGATGCGCGCATCGTCTGCGCCCACGCCACTCGCGGTGAGGGCGATGAGATTGATCGCGGTGTCCCAGACCGGCGAGAGGCAGGGCTGGATGCGGAAGTCTTCCGGGTCGTCCACGAAGAGCCCCTCGAAGTCGCGCATCGCTTTGGCATAGAGCGGGTGATCTTCGGAATAACCGAGCGTTTTCAGCGCGATCAGCGCGTTCAACATCGCGGGAAAAATCGCGGCAAGACCATCGCTCCCCTCACCCATGCGGACGGTCATCCACTGCTCGGCCAGCGCGATCGCACGGGTGCGCCACGGCTTCCACGGGAGCGGATGCAAGGCCTTGAGCAAGCGGTCACAGGCGAGGAAAAAATTTGGCCACGAGCATCGCGGTTTGCGCCAGCGGAGACCGAGGTCGTCGTCTTCGCTGCCGGCCGGGTAGAGTTCGTGGAGCTGCTTTGCGGCCGGGAGCTGGCGAGTGGGCTTGAAGTGATTGATGATCGCCAGCGGGACGAGCATCGCTCGGCTCCACGAGGAGAGTTCGTAGAGATGGAAGAAGCACCACTTTGGAAAGAAGACGATCTCGACCGGCACGGTGGGCAGATACTTCCACGGGAATTGGCCGAGGAGCGCGAGGTAGAGTTTCGCGTAGGTGTTCATCCGCGGGATGCCGCCGAGGCGCAGGATGCAGGCGCGGGCCTCGCGCATCCACGGGGCATCGGGCGATTGCCCGGCGAGCTTGAGTGCGAAGTAGGCTTTGACGCTGGCGTTCACGTCACTGGGGCCGCTGGCGTAGATGCTCCAGCCGCCATCCGGGAGCTGGCGGCGGCGGATATGAGCGACGCATTTTTCCTCCAGCACGGCGTCCACTTCGCCGGCCCAGTGCATGAAGAGCATGGTATCCGAGCAGAGCGTGCTATCGACCACGAGTTCGCCGCACCAGTAGCCCTCGGCGTGCTGAAGCCGGAGCAGATTGGCCTGCGCGCGGCGGATCGCCGTAGCGAGCGGATCGCGCAGCGTGTCGGCGGGCGACGCCATCAGCGGACGGCGGGGGCGGGCGCGGGAGCCGAGGCGTGGCCCTTGCCGGCGGTCACGCCGTTGAACGCGGCGATTTGTGCGCCGGGATCGCCTTTCGGCTTCGTGCCGAAGTTGAACTTGATCGTCTTCCAAAGGTCGCCCGGCTGGGCATCGATGCCGAGCGCGGCCGTCGGTTCGTAGCCGCAGTGCATCATGCAGTTTTCGCAACGCACGTCGCGGGCGACACCATCGACGACGCCGATCGCGTCCCAATTCGTCTTCTCCAGCAGCTCGCGATACGTGGCGTAATGGCCGTCGGTGATCAGGTAACACGGGCCTTTCCAGCCGCGGACATTGCGCGTCGGGATCGCCCAGGCAGAGCAGGTCAGCTCGCGTTTTCCGGCGAGGAATTCGAGATACACCGGTGTGCCGAGGATGGGGAATTTCGCCGCCCATTCCTCCACTTTTGCGAACTTCTCCACGGTCAATTTACGCGTGAGGTAGAAGTCCTCCGGTTGCAGGCCGAGGCGCGTGACCATGTCCTTTTTCGCGGCATCGTATTCGTAGCCGGGCGCGATGGTGTGGCCGTCCACGCCGAGGCTGGAGAGGAAGGCGAGCATGTCTTCGATTTCCTGCACGTCGGCTTCCTTGTAGACGGTCGTATTCGTGGCCACCTGGTAGCCGAGGATTTTTGCCATGCGCATCGCGAGCACGCATTCGCGGAAGACGCCTTCGCGCTCGACGATGAGATCGTGCGTCCGCTCGAGGCCGTCGACGTGGACGTTCCAATACATCCACTGCGTGGGCGCGATCACCGCGCTTTTTGGCGGCGTCTTCGGCGTGCGGATTTCGTCCACCTGCGGCGCCGTGATCAGCTCCTCGCTGAGCAGCACCTGGAGCAGTGCCTCCACCGCGCTGCGCGAAGGCAGCCCGGTCGCCACACCGGCATACGCCGCCGCGAGGTAGTCGCGCATCTTCTTCCGCATGAACACGCCATTCGTGCAGATGTAAACGATGCGCCGCTGCGCGAGCAGGCCCTGCACGAGCGCCTCGATGTGCGGGTAAATGAGCGGCTCGCCCCCGCAGATCGAAACCATCGGCGCCTCACATTCCTCCGCCGCGGCGAGGCAATCGGCGAGCGGCATTACGTCCTTGATCGAGGTCGAGTATTCGCGAATCCGGCCGCAGCCGGTGCAGGTGAGATTGCAGGTGTGAAGCGGCTCGAGCTGAAGGACCGTCGCGAATTTCGCCACACCCCGCAGCTTCTTTCCGACGATGTAGGAAGCGATCTTCGCCGTGAGGGGCAGAGGGAATCTCATGAAGCGGTAGTGATATGCGTGGCCTCCGACTGTGGCAATCGTGCATCGAGCCGCCAGCGCGTGTGGCCGGGGAAAAGTTCAAGGATGACAACGCGAAATCGTTCCCGCAGTCTGCCCGCCCTCTCCACTCAAAACTTCAAAATCCATGGCCTCTCCCATCACCCTCAAGAACAAGGTCGGCATCAACGGCGTCGGCGCCGGCGTCTGGAACATCGGCCCTGGCAATGATCCGTTCGGAGGGCCGACCCGCGACGCGATCCCGATGCTCGAACGCCTGCCGATGCTGGCCGAAGCCGGCATGAGCTACTACGAAGCGCACGACGTGGAGATCACTGCCGAGATGGCACCGGAAGCTGCGAAGATCGCGAAAAAAGTGGGGCTGAAGTGCGCGATGTACACGCCGAGCTTTTTCGCCGCGCCGATCTTCAAGGACGGCGGCATGACCGCGAACGACCCCGCGGTGCGCAAACTCGCGCTGCAGAACGCGCTGCAAGCCGTGGACACCACGGCGTTCCTCGGCGCGAAGACGATGGTCTTTTGGAACGGCCGCGAAGGCTTCGATTTCGTGCTCGCGAAAAACGGCCGCGACGCCTTCAAGCGGCTGGTCGAGGGCTTCAACAAAGTCGGCCAATACGCGAAAAAGCAGTACGGCACGAAGATCAAATTTGCCATCGAACCGAAGCCGAACGAACCCCGCGCGAACATGTATCTCGCGAACGTCGGCGAAGCGCTCTACCTCATCTCGCGCCTCGACCAGGAATTGCAGCCGCTCTTCGGCCTGAACCCGGAAACCGCCCACTCGCGCATCGCCGGCCTCGACTTCCTTTGGGACATCGATCTCTGCCTCGAAGCGGGCAAGCTCTTCCACATCCACCTCAACTCGCAGGACGGTCAGCGTTACGATCAGGACCTGCCCTTTGGCTACACCGAGCCACTCAAAGACCTCGCCCTGCTCGTCACTTTGCAGGACGCGAAATACGCCGGCCCGATTTGCTTCGACGTCAAAGCGCCCCGCGTCGACGACCCGAAAAACATCACCGACGTCCTCACCGTTTCCTCGGACAACCTCGTCTGGCTCTGGGAGCGCGCCCTTGCCGTCGACCGCAAAAAGATCGCCGAATTCCGCGCCGAAAATCGCCTGACCGCGTTGAGCGGCTACCTGGCGAAGTGCCTCTACGGCAAGTAACCGACGCCGGGGCAACGCAGCCCGCCCCTCGCCGGGCGGCCGCTCATGGAGGAAGCGCGGGAGCGTCTCCGCTGTGAGTGGCAGCGGTGGTGAAGATGGTGCTGAGGCGGGCGAGCTGCGGTTCGGTAAAAGGGCTCGCGACCGGCGAGTCGAGGGGCGCGAGCTGGACACCGCGCGCGGCGAGGGCGGCGACGAAGGCGCTGAGATAGGCGCGCTGGGCGGGCGTGAAGGCGTCGTCGTCGAGCGCCGTGATCGCCGGCGCGATGGGTGCGGAGAGGCGGACCAGTTGCACCGCGCAGAATTTGAACTCGGGCTGTTTCGAGATCGGATCGACCGCCTCGCTGGTGGCCGCGTTGATCGCGAGATCTTCGCCGAAAAGATCGTTCCAGTGAATGGGCGCGAAGCAGCAGCCGGGGCGGATTTTATCGGTAACGCGCGCCGGGTAGATCGCCCGGCCGCGGCGCGATTTTACTTCCACGCGGTCGCCTTCGCGGAGGCCGAGCGGCCCAGCGTCTTCGGGATGGATTTCAAGGAAGGCGGCGGGATTGAGTTTGTTCAGCGCGGGCGATTTCGCCGTCTTGGTCATCGTGTGCCACTGATGCGCGCAGCGGCCATTGGTAAGGATGAAGGGAAACTCCTCGTCGGGCATTTCCGCCGGCGGCAGATGCGGGCGGGCGAAGAAATGCGCCTTGCCGGATTCCGTGGGAAAATGAATCGCGGGCCGCGCCTCGGGTCGTGCCGGATCGGGCGGCGTGAGGTAACGAATGGCGTGGCCTGCCTTCTCCTCCGGGCCGCACGGCCACTGCATCGCCGTGCGGCGCAGTCGCTCGTAGCTCATCCCGCGCAGATCGTAGCCGGTCTTGGGATTCGCGCTCTGGCGGATTTCGTCGAAGACCTCGGAGGCGCTCGCGTAATTGAACCCCGTGGTGAAGCCCATCGCTCGCGCCACCCGCGCGATGATGTCCCAATCGGCGCACGCCTCGCCCGGCGGCTCGACGGCTTTTTGCATGAGCGTCACGGTACGCTCGGAGTTGATCATCACCCCGTCTGCTTCCGCCCAGACCGCGCCGGGCAGCAGGATGTCCGCATAGCGGGAAGTCTCCGTGGGGTGATACACGTCCTGCACGATGACGAGCGGCGCGGCCTGCAGCGCGTCGATCACGCTCGCGCGGCGCGGCATCGAAGCGACGGGATTGGTGCCGATGATCCACACGGCCTTGACCTCGCCGGTTTGCAGCTTTTTGAAAAGATGCACCGCATCAAGTCCCGGCTCGGCTTTGATTGTGCCGGGCGCGACGCCCCACAGCGTTTCGACGAATGCGCGATCCGCCGCACTGGTCACCACGCGCTGGCCGGGCAAGCCCTGGCTGAGGTAGCCGACTTCGCGTCCGCCCATCGCGTTGGGCTGGCCGGTGAGGGAAAACGGGCCGCTGCCGGGACGGCAAATTTTCCCCGTCGCGAGGTGCAGATTGCAGACGGCATTCGTGTTCCAGGTGCCGTGCGTGCTTTGGTTCAGGCCCATCGTCCACAGGCTCATCAGCTCGCCCGCTTCGCCCATCCACCTCGCCGCCGTGCGAATGTCTTCCTCGCGCAGCCCGGTCAGCTCCGAGACGCGGCCCGGCGTATATTCCTGGAGGAACTCGGGCATCGGCCCCCAGCCCTCGGTGTATCGCGCGATGAACTCCTGATCGATATGCCCATTCTCCACGAAGAGATGCAGCAGCCCGTTGAGCAGGGCGAGATCCGTGCCCGGCTCGATGGCGAGATGCAGATCGGCTTTCACGCCCGTCGGCGTCTGGCGGGGATCGACGACGATGAGCTTCGCCTGGCGCTTCTTCCTTGCCTCCAGCAGCCGGAGGAAAAGGATCGGGTGGCACTCCGCCATGTTGGCGCCGATGACGAAGAAACAGTCCGCGTGCTCGAAGTCCTGATACGACCCCGGCGGCCCGTCCGCGCCGAGCGAGAGCTTGTAGCCGCTCGCTGCGCTGGACATGCAAAGGCGCGAGTTCGAATCGATGTTGTTCGTGCCGATGAAGCCTTTGGCGATCTTGTTGGCAAGATACTGCGCCTCCAGCGAAAGCTGCCCGGAAACGTAGAGCGCCACCGCGTGCGGCCCGTGCAGTTCGATGATCGCGCGCAGCCGCTGCGCCGTCGTGCGGATGGCCTCGTCGAGCGGCACCCGCGCCGGTGCTTCCTCGCGGAGCGAGCGGACGTGCGCATACGCCAGCCGGTCATCCGAAGCCACCGTGATCGCGCAATTCGCCCCCTTCGTGCAGAGCTTGCCGAAGTTCGCCGGATGGCTGCGATCGCCCTCCACCTTCACGATCCGATCTTTATTTGCGTAGAGCACCATGCCGCACCCGACTCCGCAATAGGGGCAAACAGTCGAGACGATGTGGGTGAATTTCGGATCGGGCATCAGGCGCGAAAATGCTGCTGCGTTGTATCACACTCGAAATTCCGGCGCCACCGCGTGATCGCGGGGTTACAGCAAATGCGCTCCTAAAAGCTCAGCCCGACGGTGAGCGAAACAAGTCGCGGCGCGCCAATGCTGACGAGGCCACTCGCGGTTTTGCCGACTTCCGCTTCGGTATCGAAAACATTCTCCACCTTGAGCGCCCCGGTGAGGTGTTTGTTAAATTCGTAGCCGAGGGATAAGTCCACGGTCGCAAAGGGCGCGAGCCGGAGCGTGTTCAGGTCGTCCTCATATTGCCGGCCCACCGAGCGCACTTGCGCGCCCGCCTGCCAGGGACCGGGTGTCCACTCCAGCGCGATGACGGCGACGTACTCCGGGGATTGTGCGAGCGCCCGGCCTTCCAGTTGCGGCGACTCGGAGGCGCGGGCCACGGTCGGGTGCGTGTAAAGCGATTGCGCCCGCGCGCGCCAATCCGCGGCAAACTGCCAGACGAGCTTCGCCTCGATACCGAGCACTTCCACCCGATCGAGATTGCGCCGCTGCCGCAGGACTCCGCCTGCCGGGACGAAACCGCCCGGCGCAAAAACGCCGGGGCCTTCGCCGATGGTGATGTTGCCCACGGCGTCGTGCAGTTGATTGAAGAATCCCGTGACGGAAAAACTGAACCGCTCCACCGGCTCCCAATCGACGCCCGCCTCGACGCCGTAGAGCCGCTCCGGTTCCAGCGCCGCATTGGCCTCGGTGATGTCGTTTCCCACGCGGAAAGGCCGGTAAAGTTCGTTCAAAGTCGGGACGCGGAAACCGGTGTAGGCCGCGGCGCGAGCGCGCACCGTGCGGGAAAGTTGCGCTGACACCCCGAGGCGGCCGTTCGGGGAAAAGCCATCCTGCTCCGCAAACGAATCATCGCGCAGCGTCGCGCCCGTCGTTCGATCCCGCTCCACGCGCCCACCGTCGTACTGCCGCCAGGAATCGAGCCGACCTCCGAGGACCACGTTGATCGCTTCGCTCACCCTCCAGTTTTCCTCGAGGAATGCGCCGACAAAAAGCTGCCGGCCACCGGCCGTGCGCGAGCGGGTAAAGGTGTTGTCGATCCGCAGGAAACGCTCGTTCGTTTCGCCCTCGACCCAGCGGAAATCGGCCCCGCCGACGAGTCGATGAGCCTCGCCGAATTGCTGGCTCCACACCGCGCTCCCGCCCGCGGCATTTGCCGGCACGGCGTACTGATCGAGCGCCAGCGTCTCCACCGTGCGGTCGGCATTCACCGAGCTGAAGGTGCTGCTGAAGCGGCGGCGTTGGGCGTAAGCCTGGAGGCGCACGTTCGCGTCCAGCGTTGGGATGAAGCGGTCGAGCGTCGCGCTGAGTTCCTGGCCTTCGCTGGAGTTGCGGGTCAGTCGCGTGCCGTTATTTCGATCTTCTGCAAATGCGCTGGCCGTGATCGCGAGTTGCGTCTGCTCGTCGATTTTCCAACCGAGCCGGCTCTCCCAAACCCACGACGCAGCGTCCGCCGAAGTATCCACCGGCCCGCGCTGATCGGCCTGCAACACGGGATAACCGGCGGTCTCAAAACGGTGAATGAACGACGAGAGGCTCAGGCGCTGGCCCTCGACGCGGGCCTGGAGCGACGCCTCGTAAGTATCCCGATTTCCGACCGTGCCGACGAGCTGCCCCGAGTTGCCCACGCCTCCCTCGCTGAGCAGATGAATCGTGCCGGCGAGCGCGGCGTTGCCAAAAAGTCCGGCCCCGCCGCCCGGATTCACGATGACCTCGCGCAGGCTGCCCGGCGGCACGCGCGACCACGGCACCCACCCGGCGAATGGGTCGTTGAGCGGAATGCCGTCGAGCAGCACCAGCGTGCGGCCCGCGCCGTTTGGTCCGACGTTGCGCAGGCTCACGCCTTGCGATGTCGGATTCGCGACGCGGCTGCTGCTCCGCCGGAAGAGCGAAAAACCGGGCGCGGCGTCGCGGAGAATATCATCGAGCCGAAGCTGCGGCGCGGCGCGCAATTCTTCACGTTCAATGACGGTGATCGAAAACGGCGCGGCCGCGGCTTCGCCGGGAAGTCGGCTCGCGCTGACGACCACCGCGGGCAACTCGGTCACTTCGTCCGCGGCGATCGCCGGGGAGACGGCGAGCGCCAGCGTGAAACCAAATCGCAGTGCTTCGCGGAAACTCATTCGCCAACCATGCAGGACGCACCCGTTTTGAGTCGCGCCAATTTCCGGGCCGCGGAGCGAACGCCCTGGATGCAAGCGCTACCGCGCCGCTGCTTCCACCGCCTCCACGCTGATCTGCGCGAAGTCGCCGGCGGGGGCTTCGAGGAGGGTGACGTGGCGATTCGCGGGGGCCCAGACGGCGGGGTCGGTGGGGCCGAAGAGGAGCACGCAGCGGCAGCCGGCGGCGGCGGCGAGGTGGGAGACGCCGCTATCGTGGCCGAGGAAAAGGCGGCAGCGCGCGAAGACGGCGGCGAGGTGCGGGAGCGGGAGGTCGATGGCTTCGCGGAAAGGGCGGCCGGCCCAGGCGGTGCGCAGGGCGGCCAGTTGGGGCTGGTCGGCTTCGCCGCCGATGAGGAGGAGTTCGTGGCCGCGGTCGAAGAGGCGCAGGCCGAGGTCGCGCCAGCGGGCGAGCGGCCAGTTTTTGCTCGGGCTGCCGCTGCCGGGGTGGATGGCCACGGGAGGGCTGCGCATTCCTCGAAGCAAGGTCTCGGCGAACGTGCGGCTGGCCTCGTCGGGATGGAGCGTGGGGGCGGGGTCGTCGAGGAAGAGGGCGAGGGACTGAAGGGGGCGGGCGAGCTGGTGCGCGGCGTGCGCGGAGTCGTCGATCCTGGCGAAGGCGGGGAGGAAGTTTTTTACGCCGGCGCGGCGGAGGTTGGCCTCGAAGAAGCCGTCGGGGTCGAAGAGGTAGCTGACGATTTGCTGGAAGCCGGCGAAGTATTCGACGAGGTCGGGCGCGAGTTCGGAGCGCGGGATGAAGAAGCCGGCCATGGCGCTGTATTCGATCGAGCGGCTGGCGTCGGCGTAGGGGCGGACCTCAGCGGCTTCCGCGTAGCCGCACCTTTCGGCGAGAGCGACGATGTGGCGGTAGCCGAGGATCTCGAGGTGCGCGTCGGGGAAGGCCCCGCGCAGCAGGCGGATGGCGGGCAGGGTGACGATGAAGTCGCCGATGGCGCCGCCGCGAATGACGAGCAGCCGGGGCTTCACGCGGAGGCTGCGAAAGAAAGACCGAGTTCGGCCTAGTTGCTGCCCAGCCCCATGCTGCCGAGCGGGCCTTGGCCCTCCCACTTCTCAGGGCGATTCCACGGGATGGTGCTCACGCGGTTGGGATCTTCGTTTTCGCTCGAGGCACAGGCCGAGAGAATGAATGAGAGCGCCACGAGCGCGAGGCAGACGAGCAAGCGGGACGCGCGGGTCACGGGAGCGAGGGGCACCACGGCTACTGGGCGAGCGCTCCGGCCGGTGCCGGGGCCGCGAGATTGCCAGCGCCGCCGGTCGACTTGGTGCGGGGGCCTTCGTAGACCACGGCGTCGCCGGGCTGCACGGTCACGCCGCGCCGGATGGACCCCGGAACGATGTCGGCGATGGAAGTGGAGGGTTCGATGGAAGTGATGCGGACGCGGCCGATGGCTTCCCCGCCGCGGGTGACGATCATGATGCCGCCGGTGGCAGCGCCCTGGCGGTCGCCGACGCTGAGGACGACGAAATTCCAGCCGGGATTGACGGCGAGAATCTTGCCGGTGAGGCCCTGGCGGGTGACGCCGGCGCGGTAGCGTTCGACCTCTTTGTTGACCGCGGAAAGCTTCTCGTCGGCGTCGGCCTTGTTGCGGTTGAGGGTCTCGACCATCTGGCTCTTCTCGGCGAGTTCGGCCTTGGATTTTTCGAGGTCGGCCTTGAGCGTCGTGACTTCGATGGAGTCGCCCGCGACCACCCCAGGTCCTTTCGGGGTCATCTCGGTGAGCTTCTTCTCCGCGTCAGTGAGATCAGCCACCGCTTTGTCGCGCGCCATCTCGGCGGTCGCCAGCTTGAGCACGGCTTCTTCCTTGTCCTTCTTCAGGCCGGTGATCTCGGTCGTCTGGGTTTCAATCTTCGTGTTGGCCGCGAGGAGGTCTTCCTTGTTTTTGGCGAGTTCGCCCTCGGTGCGCTTCAGGGTGGCATCGGTGCGAGCAAGGGTTTGGCGCGTTTCCTTAAGGACGCCTTGCAACCGGTCGATCTTGTCTTTGCCCAGAAAGCCGAGGACGGCAGCGGCGAGAGTCACGACGATCGCAAGCCCGAGGAAGAGTTTGGCCATAAATGGTTCTTAGGAAATCAGGAAATCTGGGGTTCTACGTGCGCGGCTTTTTGGGCGGCGGAACGATGGCGCACCTTAAAGCGGTCCGTCACAAGGTTGGCAAGCGGTTTCACGGATATTTCCGGAAATGGTTTGTCATCAATCCCTTCTCGTCGATAGTCGCGGCTCCGTCAGGGACTATGGATTGAAGGCAGACGAACCCCGCCAGGGCCGGAAGGCAGCAACGGCAGTCCGACCTTCCTTGTCGTAGCTCTCTGGCGGCTTTTTTATGCCCGGAAGCCGGGAAAGGAAACCGCAGAGGCGCAGAGGCGCAGAGATGAAAAAGGGAGAGCGAGCTGCCCCTTCCCTTTCCTCTGCGTCTCCGCGCCTCTGCGTTGAAAAAATCACCGCGGGCGAATGAGGCAGCGAGCGGGCGCGCCGTCGCCCTTGGCGAACTTCACCGGCAGGCAGATGAGATCGAAGTTGCCGGGCTTCACTTTGGAGAGGTCGAGCCCTTCGATGATCCACACTTCGGCGCCGAGCAGGATGTGGTGGGTCTCGATGCCGTCCTTGTAGAAGCCGCCGACGCTCAGGTAGTCGATGCCGATGGTCTGGATGCCGGCGTCCACGAGATACTGGGCGCCTTCCTTGGCGATGTAGGTAAAGTCTTTGTCGAAGGTCGGCTTCTTCCAGCTCACCGTGGAGTTGGGCGTCTTGAGGAGAATGCGTTCGCCCTCTTTCAGCTTCAACTTCTTCAATTCGGCGGGCTTCACGGATTCCTTGTCCTTGATTTCGACGACGCGGCACGGGCCGATCACGGCGTCGAACGGCAGGTCGTCCATCGTCTTCTGCCCGGGCAGAAAATGCAGCGGCGAGTCCATGTGCGTCCCCGTGTGGAAGCTGCAGTAAATGACCGACACATTGCACACGTCGCCCTTGGCCGTCCCGGCGTGCATCGTGATGTAAGGCGGCGGATCACCGTGCCAGAAGTGCATCGTGTTATGGACGGGAACGGAGACATCGATCCAGGAAGATTTTTTGGGCATAAAACGGGGCGGATTAAACCGCAGAGGCGCGGAGTCGCAGAGGAAAATCTGCGACCCGCAGCACCCCACGCCCTTTTCTTCTCTCCCTCTGCGCCTCCGCGCCTCTGCGGTTCCAAAAAAACGCCTCGGTCAGGCGAACTCGATGACGTTCTTGATCCCCTGCGCGCGACCAGTGAGCAGTTCGCGGTAGGCGTCCACGCCGTGGCGGCCGGTGATGAGCGCGCCGAGTTCCTGCGGCCAGCGGTTTTTGAATTCCCCGAGGTCGCGAATCGCATCGATGAACGCCTGTGGGCTGGCGTTGACCGTGCCGACGATCGCCTGATTTTTCAGCACGATATTGCGCATCAAATTATCCGCGTAGATCGGGATGGGCGCCTGCACGGCGGGGATGCCGGTGAGGATGTAGACGCCATTGATGCCGAGCACGCGCATGAGGTCGAAGGTGACCTGCGCGTCGCCCACGGCTTCGTAGACGAGGTCGATGTTGCCCACGTGCTGGCCGAAATCGTCGGAGCCCATCTTCACGGAGGAAATGTAGGTGGCCCCGATGGAGTCGGCGATCTCGGCCTTGAAGTTCGGCTTGGGCGAACGCGAGTAGACCCAGACGCGGAAGCCTTCGAGCAGCAGCTTCATCGCGCCGAGCAGGCCGATCGGGCCCGCGCCGAGGACCACGGCAGTGCGGCCGTAGCCGCGCCCCTTGCCGTCGCGATTGTGGTGCTCCCAGCCGGGGATGCGGCGCTGGACCTGCCACATTTGTTCCAGGCCCTTTTCGGCCACGGTGAGCGGCTCGGCCATCACGGCCACATCGCGCAGGGCCGGCGGTACCTGGGTGAGAAAGGCGACCTCTTCGACGAAGTAGCCGGCCATGAAACCGTGCCGCTGATTGATCCCGCGCTCGGTGAAATCCCACGTCTCGCAAAAATCCTGCCGGCCCTCGGCGCACGGCACGCACTTCGGATTGCCGCACGGCCGGCGCACGCTCGGCACCACGAGGTCGCCCTTCATCAGGCTCTTCACACCGGTGCCCACCTCCACCACTTCACCGAGACACTCGTGGCCGAGCAGCAGGTAATCTTCACCCGCCGGCGGCTGGCCGTAGGCGAAGGTGCAAATCTCGCGGTCGGTGCCGCAGATGCCCACCTGCAGCGTGCGCACTTTCACCTCGGTGGGCGCGGTGATGGTGGGCTCCGGGTGGTCGATCAGGCGCAGTTCTTTGGACTTCGGGATGACGCCGACGCCTTTCATGGTTTTCTCGGTCATGGGATTTTTTCGGGAAAAAGCTCGCGAACCGGCGGCTCGCCGACCCACGAAAAATAGGGCCGCAGCGTATCGCGCCGAGCCGATGGGATGACAAACCATTTCCCGCTGGGGAGAATGCGAAGCACGAAATCCGAATTTCGAAATCCGAAACAAAGGGCAGAAACTTTGAGAATTTGGAAATGGGAGAAACGGTCGCCACCTCGTTTCCCCTTTTCCGCGATTCACTCCTTTCGGAAATTGTTTCGGATTTCGGATTTCGAGTTTCGGATTTCCTTGGAGTGCCGCCCGCCTTTGCGGCTAACTCCCGGCCCATGTTCAAAACCGGAGTGCAAATGATGATCCTGGTGCTCCTCGCCGGGCTCGTCCTGATGCGCGAGAGCCGTCAGGAACCGCTCGCGGGCTGGGACGACCGCTGGGTGGACTTCCTCGCGACCAGCGGACGCATGGCGCAACCGGAAGCCGCGGTCACGCTCGTGGGCATCGACGATGGCAGCCTGCAGGAGCATCCGTGGCCGTGGAGCCCGCTCGATTTCTCGCTCTTTTTTCAGGCCGTGCTGCCCTACAACCCGGCGGTCGTGGCGGTGGACGAAGTGCTGGATTGGGACCGCTTCGCCCTGCCCGAGGCGCAGATGAAAAAGCTGCCGCAGTACGAAAAAATCCTCCTGGATCAGATCCACCGCGCGCCGCGGATGCTGCTCGGCGCGCAGCTCGGCTTCCCCGACGATCCACAAGTCGCGCCGCCCTGGCAGGAGGTGCCGCTGCTGCGCCAGGTGAAGGGCGACCTGCGCGAACTGCCCGAGTATCCGATCGTGGAACTCCAGCCATCCGAAGAATTCCGGCTCGCCTCCACCATCGGCTTCACGAATCTCCCGCCCACGCAGGAACGCTACAACTCGGTGCCGCTGATCTTTCGCCAGAATGGGCAGGTCGTGCCGTCCTTCCCGCTCCAAGCCATGATGATGTGGTCGCGGCTCACGCCGGATGAAGTGAGCGTGGTGCTCGGTTCGCACATCGACCTCAGCCACAAGCGCCGCATTCCGATCGATGCGCGCGGCCGGATGCGCGTGGACTTCGCGGCGCCGCGCGGCGCGGTGAGCTTCGACGACCTGCTCTTCGCCAGCGAACAGGCCGCCGCCGGCAAACCGGCGGTGGTCGATCTCAGCAAGCTGAAAGGCCGCATCGTGCTGCTCTCGCGCATCGACAAAAAAGCGCAGGCCGTCCCGCTCGCCGCACGCCGCAACGGCTCGCCCGGCGAGCTTTTCGCCGCAGCCATCGCGACGATGCAAAGCCACTCCTACATCCGCCGCGCGCCGGTGTGGGCGGAAATTCTCGTCCTCGCCATGGTCGCAGTGATCGCCTTCCTCGCGCCGCGCTGGAGCAAGTGGGGCACCACCGGCGCCGGCTTCATCCTGCTCATCGGCTACGCTCTCGTCTCAATGGCGGTTTTCCATCGGCACCTCGTCTGGCTCCCCGGCGTGCTCCCGCTCGGCACCGTCGCGTGTTTCGTCCTCTTCCGCTTCGTCGCCTCGGATCATGTGCCGAAGCCGAAGCGGCCGGTGATTCTTTAGGCGGGCTGCGAAGCAAGGCGCGGCAGCGACTGGGTCATCCTCTTCCTCATAATCATAATCATCCTCTTCCTCCCTACCGCAGGAGGAAGATTACGAGGAAGAGGATGAGGATGACGGTAGCCCCTCGACGCGCGATTTTTCACAGAGTCTCTCAGCAAGCGCGCCGAAAGCGTTTGCCATCGCTTGGGGCTCTCCCCATCTTCCGCGGCACTTCATGGGGAACACCTTCACCAACCTCACGCGCGAGGTCGAAATCGGCGCCAATTCCTACCTGCTCGAACTGGCCGGCAAACGTGTGATCCTCGATAGCGGCCTGCATCCGCGGTTCGACGGCATCGAGGCGCTCCCGAATCTCGACCTCGTCGCGCCGGATACGGTCGACGCGATCGTCCTTTCCCACGCCCATCAGGATCACCTCGGTTCGCTCCCGGTCACGATGCGTCGCCAGCCCCGCGCGCCGGTTTTCATGACGGAAGCGACACGGCAGCTCAGCGACATCATGCTGCACAATTCGGTGAACGTGATGCTGAAAAAACGCGAGGAAGGCATCACCAGTTACCCGCTCTTCGGGCATCGCGAAGTGGACGCCGCCACGCGCCGCTGGCAACCGCGGCCGTTGCATCAGCGGTTTGATCTCACGGGCGAACGACTGCGGATCGACGAGGAGGCGGACGTGTCGATCGAGTTCTTCGACGCGGGCCACATCCTCGGTTCCGTAGGCACGCTGCTCCGTGCGGAAGGGCGCACGATTTTTTACACCGGCGACGTGCAGTTCGACGATCAGACGATCTCGCAGGCCGCGCGTTTCCCCGAGCATCCGCTCGACGTGCTCATCATCGAGACCACCCGCGGCGACCGCGCCACACCGCCCGGCTTCACCCGCGCCAGCGAGGAGGAACGGCTGGCCGATGCGATCCGCGCACAATTCGACCGCGGGGCCGGCATCCTCATCCCGCTTTTTGCCTTGGGGAAAACGCAGGAGATGCTCGGGTTGATCTACGAATTCCGCCGCCGCGGGCTGCTCAAACAAGGCCCGGTCTACATCGGCGGCCTCGGCACGAAACTCACCGAGGTCTACGACAAACTCGCCCACCAGACGCCGCGCCTCCGCCAGGAGCTGCAACTGCTCGACGCCGTCGCGCCCTTCACCATGGCCGGAAAATCCGCGATGGAAACGCCGCTCAAAAGCCAGCGGCTCTACGCGCTCTCCAGCGGCATGATGACGGAAAAGACGCTCTCGAATGCCTACGCGCGGCAGTTCCTCAGCGACCCGCACCACGCGCTGTTTTTCGTGGGCTACGCCGATCCCGCGTCACCCGCGGGCAAGATCCGCAGCGCCGCGGCGGGCGACATGGTGCAGCTCAGCCCGGAGTTTCCACCGCAGGCTTTGAATTGCGCGACCGAGGTCTTCAACTTCAGCGCCCACGCCAGCCGCGAGACGCTGCGCGCCTATGTGAACAAGGTGCGGCCCAAAAAAGTCATCCTCGTCCACGGCGACGGCGGAGCCATCGAGTGGTTCCGCGGCACGCTGGCCGCCGACCTGCCCGACAGCGAAATCCTCACGCCCACCCCGGGCGTGCCGATCGAGCTTTAGTAAAATCATCAGCCACGGAAATCCGTGGTTCGTGGAACCCCGTCCGCGGCTCAGGGCTGGGGCTCCACGCCCGCGGCCTGCGCCACCACCGGCTTCTCCGGGGCAAACTTCGCGCGGAGGACTTCGTAGACCACCGGCAGGATGGAAATGACGATGATCGCCAGCACCACGACCTCGAAGTTCTTCTTCACGAAAGGCACATTCCCTAGCGCGTATCCGGCGTAGGTCAGCGAAACAACCCAGATGATCGCCCCGACGACGTTGTAGGTCAGAAATTTGCCGTAGCTCATCCGTCCGACGCCCGCGACGAACGGGGCGAAGGTCCGCACGATGGGGACGAAGCGCGCGATGATGATCGTCTTGGCACCGTATTTTTCGTAGAAGGCGTGGGTGCGGTCGAGGTGCGCCTTCTTGATGAAGCGGTTCCCATCGCCCACCCGGTCGCCGAGCCAGGCGCCGATGTGGTAGTTCACGCCATCGCCGAGGATCGCCGCGACGATCAGGAGGATGACGACGACGTGGACATTCAGGCTCCCCGGCGCCGTGGCCGCAACCGCCCCCGCGGCGAAGAGCAGCGAATCGCCCGGAAGAAAGGGCGTGACCACCAGCCCCGTCTCGCAAAAGACGATGGCGAAGAGGATCGCGTAAATCCACCAGCCATAACTCGCGGCCCACTGGGGCAGCGACTCATCGAGGTGAAGGATCGGGTGAAGGAGCTCTTTGAGCCAGTGCAGCCATTCCATAAAGGGCGGTTAGTTCGCAGAGCCCGGCGTCCGGCGCAACGGAAAACCCATGACACTTCGGTGATCCTCGATGGACCTCCGGCAAACAACGCGACGAAGAGACTGTGTAGAATGTCGGTCCGCGAGAGTTTTCCTCATCCTCATCCTCATAATCTTCCTCGTGCGGTGGGGAGGATGATTACGAGGATGAGGATGTGGCCGCGGCGTCGCGACCAGTATTCCAACCGGCAACTAAAGCGTGATCCAGCGGATGAGCATCGCCGTCAGCACCCCGCCCGCCGCGATTTCGAGCGACGTGCGGAAGCCGAGAGACTTCAGATCACTTTTGGAAATCGGGGGGAAGCGTTTCATGGGATCCATCCTGAGCATCGCCCATGCCCCATCCGCCCGGCACCCCGCCACGAGGCTGGGAAAAAAGTGCGACCGACCATGGAGGGCACCGCGCCGTCGGTGCCGTGGAGCTTTCCACCGACATTGTCCGCAGCCTCTAAAGGTAATTGCCGAAACTCAGTCACGCCGCGGATGGACGCGGGTGGGGAGGTTTTCGCTTACTCTGGATCCGCGTTTTATCCGCGTCCATCCGCGGCTTATTTCAGCTCTCCAGCCGGACTTCCGGTGTCCACCCTAAAAAATCTCCGCGGCGTCCGGAAACCCCGAGTCGCTGCGAATTGAATCCAGCCGGCGCCGCATCCCGCGTTCGGAAGTCGGGCGATTCACCGTGCGCAGCACGCTCATCACCACGATGGGCAGCGCGAGCAGCGCGCCCACCGAGATCATCGTCGCGGCCGTGGTCTTTTGCGCGGGCCGGCCGAGCTTGCCGGCGATGAGCAGCCCGATCCCGCAGCCTACGGCGGTCTGAGTGATGGCGAGGAGACTGGTCTGGAGGGGGTCGGAAACTTTCGGCATGGCGCGGGAAAGTAGCGCGGGCCGCCGGGAAAAGGAAATCGCAAACGTACACTCCGATGCGGCGCATGCTTTCCATCCACCCCGCGATGACCTACTGCATTCCCACGATGTCACCCCATCCCCTCTACGTCCTCATCCTGGCCGGCGGCAGCGGCGAACGCTTCTGGCCCCTCAGCCGCAAGAATCGCCCGAAGCAACTCCTCTCGCTCTTCTCCAAAGAGACGCTGCTCGAGGCCACGCTCCGCCGCCTCGACGGTCTCGTTCCTGCGAGCCAGATCCTCATTCTCACGAACTCGGATCAGGAAGCCGCCGTGCGCGCGCTCTGCCCGCAGCTTCCCGCAGAAAATATCGTCGCCGAACCCGCCAAACGCGACACCGCCGCGGCCATCGCGCTCGGTGCCGGCTGGATCGCCAAGCGCGCGCCGGATGCCACCATGATCGTCCTCCCCGCCGATCATCTCATCGAGGACAGCGCCGGCTTCCAGCGCACTCTGCGCGTCGCCGCCGCGGCGGCGGAGGAGACCGGAGATCTCGTGACCATCGGCATCAAGCCGACGTGGGCCTGCCCCGGCTTTGGCTACATCGAGGTGGGCGACCGCGCCAGGCTGGTGCATAAACCGGAAGGGCCCGATGCCTTTGAAGTGGCGCGCTTTCGCGAAAAGCCGAGCGCCGAACTGGCCGAGACCTTCCTCAAGCAGGGCAACTTCCGCTGGAACGCCGGCATGTTCATCTGGACGGTGGGGGCCATCCTCTCCGCCTTTAATCGCCACGCCCCGGAACTCGGAGAATTCATCAGCAAAGTGCATGGGAATCCCGACCTCGCCGCCGTGCTCCGCGATGTCTTCCCCACGCTGCCGAAGATCTCCATCGACTACGCCGTGCTGGAGAAAGCGCAGCGCGTGCTCGTGGTGGAAAGCGGCTTCGATTGGGACGACATCGGGAGTTGGACCGCGATCACCAAATACCTCACCTCGGACGGCGCCGAAAACGTGGGCAACGTCGGCCTGACCACGCTCGAATCGCGCGACAACCTCGTCTATTCCACCGAGAAAAAGACCATCGCCCTGCTCGGCGTGCAGGATCTCATCATCGTCGAAACTGCCGACGCCCTGATGATTTGCAGCAAACACGAAGCCGAGCGGATCAAGCACCTCGTCGCGCAAGTCCCACCCGAATTGCAGTGAAACGCGCGCTCGGCATCGACCACGGCGAAGCCCGCATCGGCCTCGCGATTTCCGATGAGCTCGGGATGCTCGCCCACCCGCTGGAGACGGTGCACGTCAAAGACATCGCCAACCCGGTGCAGCACATCGCCCGGATCGTCGATCGCGACAAAGTGGGCATCGTCATCCTGGGCCTACCGCGCAACATGAACGGCACCTACGGCCCCGCCGCCGAACACGTCCGCGCCTTCGCCGAGCTGCTCCGGGCCGCCATCCCGTGCGAGGTGATACTATGGGACGAGCGGCTCACCTCCGTCGCCGCGCAGCGCTCGCTCCACGAGGCCGGCCGCACCGTGAAGAATAGCCGCGAAGTCATCGACCAGGTCGCCGCGCAGATGATTCTGCAAGGCTGGCTCGACGCGCAGGCGCTGAAGGGCTGAGCCACCGATTGCGTGAGCTGGCTCGTCGAAACTTTGGTTGAGTTACTCGTCGAGTCATCCCGTCTGCTCTGGAGAAACCTGGAGCGGTTCTGGCGCTGGGTCGTTTTCGTCTTCGTCGTCGGCCTGCTCATCTTCGTGACTACCCGCTCTTGAAGCCGGACCTCCTCCGCCTCCGACTGGTCATCGCCTACGATGGCCGCCCCTTCCGCGGCTGGCAGAGCCAGGCGACGAAGGACGCCGTGCAGGATCACCTCGAAGCCGCCTTCCTCCCCTTCG
>Ga0209181_10001163_pt1 | contig 46708 bp, 43 predicted proteins | sample MAT05_FD_187208 | JGI IMG/M metagenome (GOLD analysis project Ga0209181, IMG submission 187208) | Freshwater microbial communities from Lake Fryxell liftoff mats and glacier meltwater in Antarctica - MAT-05 (SPAdes) (version 2) | ecosystem: Environmental > Aquatic > Freshwater > Ice > Liftoff... | reverse complement strand
TATTCAAGCACAACAGCAAGCGCGTTATGGCCTAGGTGCTGTAGATTATTTTTTCCCAACTTTCTATTCTGCAAGCAATGGATTCCCTGCAATCGACTTTTTGGTTAGCACGGAAACTTTAGATGTAAACAAAATGGAAGGAACAGGACTAGGAAGTGCATATCCAAACCCAACCGTAAGTGGAAATTCTATACATGTTCCATTTAAGCTTACAAATGCAGGCAATGTTGAAATTCGTTTAACCAATGTAAACGGACAAGTTGTGCGCACCATTGCAAAAAATTATGCAGCAGGTGTAAATGAAGTTTCATTTGAAACCAGCAACCTAAGCGCAGGTATTTATACCTACAGCCTAGTTGCCGCTGATTTTAGCGGATCGGGCAAAGTGCTGATTAAATAAATTAATTGTAACAGTAGAAAAGCCGTCTTCAGCAATGAGGACGGCTTTTCTTTTGGGTTTAACTGTCTACCCTAACTATGTTTGCCCCTATTGAATTCAATCTTTCTTCGATACGTTCATAGCCACGGTCTATTTGTTCAATATTGCGAATGGTGCTCTTGCCTTTGGCACTCATAGCTGCAATTAACAAAGCTACCCCAGCGCGGATGTCAGGGCTAGACATAGTAATTCCTTTCAACTGGGTTCTGTGGTCTAATCCAATAACTGTAGCACGGTGAGGGTCGCATAGAATAATTTGGGCCCCCATGTCAATGAGATTGTCAACAAAGAAAAGCCTGCTTTCAAACATTTTTTGGTGAATTAAAACAGTACCTCTGGCTTGCGTAGCCGTAACCAATGCAATAGATATTAGGTCTGGTGTAAATCCTGGCCATATTTGATCAGAGATGGTTAATATAGATCCGTCAATAAAAGTATCAATTTCATAATGCTTATTTGCAGGGATATAGATATCGTCTCCAATGATTTCTAATTTTATGCCCAATCGCTGAAATGTTCTTGGAATAATACCGAGCATGTCAACCCTACAATTTTTTAGGGTAATTTCACTTTGGGTAATGGCTGCCATGCCAATGAAGCTGCCTATTTCAATCATATCTGGCAAACACCTGTGATTGCAACCTTTTAAACTATGAACTCCCTGAATTTGGAGTACATTGGATCCAATGCCTGCGATTTTTGCGCCCATACTGTTAAGCATTGCACATAATTGTTGTATATACGGTTCACATGCAGCATTGTTAATTTGTGTAACACCATAGGCAAGAACTGCCGCCATAATAATATTTGCAGTTCCAGTAACAGAGGCTTCGTCTAGTAGCATATTTGCGCCAGTTAAAGAATCGCCATGAACCCGATAAAAGTTTTCTTCAGGCAGAAATTCAAATTTGGCGCCCAAAGCGGCAAAACCTTCAAAATGCGTGTCAACCCTGCGTCTGCCAATCTTGTCACCACCTGGACTTGGAATATAACCTTTGCCAAACCGGGCGAGCAAAGGCCCTACAATCATAATAGACCCGCGCAATGCAGCACCTTTTTTCTTAAAGTCGGCACTGTCTAAATAGTTTAAGTCAATTTTACTGGCTTGAAATTGAAAATGTCCACGTTCCATCCGTTCTATCTTCACACCCAACTCACCCAATAAATCAATGAGCTTTAGAACATCTCGAATCTCTGGAATATGCTCAATTGTTACAATATCTGCGGTGAGCAGCGTAGCGCAGATAACCTGTAAAGCTTCGTTTTTGGCACCCTGTGGTGTTAATTCACCTTTTAATTTTAAACCGCCCTCAATGATAAATTCAGACATTTTGATTAATATCTTTTAAACCCACCTTTGCCTCGGTTAAACTTATTGTTGTTATTGCTGCTGCTTTTGTTATTTCTATTGCCACCATTATTTCCAGCGTTGTTGTTTGGGCGTTTAAAGAACTTTCTAGGCTGTGAGTTGTCTTGAGAAACCACAAATTCGTCGCTTGCCAATACCAACTTGCCTTTAGATAAAGTTTTTAAATGTTCAGCAATCGTTTCGTTGCTTAGGTTTTCATTGTTCCAACTTTTACAACTGTTGTACATAAAGGAAGCAATTAAATTCACCAAATTTTGCCTAAGAGCTTGGTCTTCCATTTCTGAAGCCTTATCTACCATATTTTGTAAATTCCGACCGTAGAATCTAAATTTAATGACTGAATCATTGTATCCAATGGTATCCGGCTTTTTTAACTGTTCCTCAGGCAAGGGTGGCGGGAATGGCGAATCTACGTCCAAATCGTAATCTGCGATGCGAAATAGAAAATCCCACAGCTTTTCTATGTAATTGGTTTGTACCTTAACCTCTGGGTTTAAAGTAGCCATTACGAGGATTAAAGAATGACACCATTCAGTCCTTTTGGCTTTTTCGGGTAAGGTTTTTATATGGTTTATATAATCAAGAACAATCCTGCCATATTCAGAGATTGCCATGGGAGGCCTTTGGGTATTATAATCGTCTTGTAAAATGTTCATCAATTGTGGTGCAAATTAATACAGAATTGGGTGTAAATAAAAAAAGCCCTGGATTTCCAGGGCTTTTTTATATTTTTATTTCTATTAATAGAAGTAATTCTCTTTGTTCATGGATTTTAGTTCCATAGCCCAAGGTTTGTCATTTTCATCCAAACCTTTCAATTTCATTGTTTTTTCTGCAAGTTTCACAATGGTCCAATCCAATGTGTTTTTGCCAGTGCCGTTTTCGTTATAAACATAACCTAAATCTGGTTTAACCTGGATTTTGTAGTGGCCTTTGTCAAATGACCATTTGCCGTTGGGCTGAATGTATTTATAGGGTGCAGGCAAGTTTGAAACTGTGGATAAGATAAACGCAGCACTCATACCTGGAAGCCAAGTAAAGCCAGCTCTTTCATTTCCCGCATTGTCAGGTCCATGTGCTGAAAGATTAGAAATGTAACTTTCATTTCCATTAGCATCTTTTGTAACCAACAACAACTCACAAGTGTAAGCTCCGGTGCGCATGAGATTTAGCACCCACTGAAAATTGTAAGTAACGGTGTCATTTATTTTAACATCAAAATACTGATACGTAGGGTTCACAGAAGCAATAATGTTTGAGTCATTAGAGGTTAGTTTAACTACCTTCCATTCGTTTGATACGCGGTCGCGCTTTGATCTAAGAGACATGCGTGGGCCTTCTTCGTATTTGCATGCTGCAAATGTTAGGGCTCCTGCCAATGCTAAGGCTGTAAGTTTTCCAAATTTCATACTTGAATTTGGTACAAAATAAATCCTTTTAGAAGTTAAATGCAAATGTTTTTTGATAATAAATCATAAAATATATTCTAAAGTAGATATATTTGTTCAAAATACATGTTTTAAATTATAGTATATCAATATATTACAAATATATCTGAAAATATTTTGGATTTAGTATTTTCTGCCTTTCCAAATTGTTTTTAAGGGAGAAATTGAAAAAAGGGCGGTGAGAATTGTAATTGCAAATAAATAAAATTCATATATCAACAGCTTGAGAATGGATGGCTTGGGCTCATCTACACACTTAAATATTCGTGCAATCTGTATGTTTTGCAAGGTAAATTTAGCCAAGGCAATGGGAATCGTGACTAAAGGATAGAGTACCATAGCAATGGGTAACAAAAAATAGTACAACCCAAAAACTCCAAAGAAAATCCACCAATACCAAGGCAAATCTCTACCCCCACTTAACCATCTTTTTCGCTGGTGCAACAATGGCAATAACCCAATGGTGGCTTTTGAATAGGCTAGAACTTCTGGGGTCATAATGTTGTTCCATTTCCATCCCAATTTACATACCTCGTCGTACAATTTATAATCCTCAGTAATCGAAAACTTAATTCTCCCATAACCGCCTGTTTGCCAATAAGCATCAGCCCTAATTATCATATTATTGCCTACAGCAGTAGCCGGCACCCCACTGTAAGATATTACGTTTAACAAACCCATAAAGTAAGCCCAGTCAATGCCTTGCATTTGATCTCCAATTTGGTTCCCTGTAACCATGGTTGTTCCACTGGCTACTCCTGTAATAGAATCCATATGTCTAACCATGGTGGAAGCCCACGTTGGTTTTACAACTACATCTGCGTCCGTAACCAAATAGAATTCCCCAGTTGCATGCTTATCTAATTGAGCCATTACCCTTGCTTTGGCTTTCAATCCTGTGAGATCGTCTTGAATATCAATTAACTTAATATTTTCATAGTTGCTTTGAAAGAGCAAGGCAATAGCTTGGGTTCTATCCGTGCTTTGATCGTTTCCGATGAGGATCTTAACTTTGTCTTTGGGATATTGCAAATCGCACAAGGCTTTCAGACATTTTTCCAAATTGGCTTCCTCATTTCTGGCAGCAACCATAATGGTAATTTCTGGCCATGTTGCGGGCTGTGCTTGTAATTTATCGGAATATTTAAAAAGCACTGCGGTTTGCCAAATCTGCAACGCTAAATATGCCAAAAGGAAGGGAACCAATGCAAGCATTAAAGTGTGTCGAAAATATAACCCCTGGTGGTCATTTCTTTTAAAAAGGGAGGTAAAATGCGTTTCATATTTTCAAAAGCCTTGTCGCTATCATGAAAAACAACTATAGATCCCGCCTTGGCATTGTGTATTAGTGCATTCAAACTTTTTTGAACGTTCAAGTTTTTTAAATAGTCGCAGCTAAGCAAACTCCACATGATAATTCTAAATCCCTGCGATTTTAATGTTGCTGCTTGTTTTCTTTTTATTCTGCCATAGGGTGGACGAAATAAAATTTCGCTGGTTACTGGGATTGCCTGCTTCACATTTGCAATGTATGCATCATTTTCAACACTCCAACCTTTTAGGTGATTGTATGTATGATTTCCTATGCGGTGGCCATTCTCCAATAATTTTTGGATAACAAAAGGATAATTTGACGCATTTTGGCCCACACAAAAAAATGTAGCTTTGGCTTTGTATTTTTCCAATTCTTCTATCACCCAAGAGGTAACTATAGGGTTTGGCCCATCGTCAAAAGTTAGATATATCACCTTTGAAAGGGTGGTTATTTGCCATTCAAAAGACGGATATAGATGGGTGAATATGCGGGGTATTTTAAAAGGTGTGAGCAACTTTGCAAAGTGACTGCTTTTTTAGAAATATTCCAAATACATTTCCTGCTTAAATTTGCGGCAAGATGCCAGAAAAAATTACATTGGTTGGTGGTGGGCTTTCAGGAAGCTTGCTTGCTGTTTATTTGGCCCGAAAGGGATATGATGTTTATATTTATGAACGCAGACCTGATATGCGAAAAGGAGATTACGTGGGTGGAAGAAGTATAAATTTGGCTTTGTCTGACAGGGGTATTAGAGGGCTTGAAAGGGTAGGCCTTGAAAAAGAAATTTTGGACATATCCATACCTATGAACGGCCGAATGATGCACGATATAGAAGGAAAGCTTGCATATCAACCTTATGGAAAAGATGGACAGTCTATTTATTCAGTTTCCAGAGGAGGGCTAAACGTAAAGTTGCTTCAGTTGGCAGATGCGTATTCAAACATTCATATATTTTTTGATATGAAATGCACCTTTTGCGACCCAGAACAAGGCGTAACACGGTATACAGATGCCAACGGAAGCGAGGTTGAAGATAAAGCAGATGTTGTGATAGGCACCGATGGCGCATTTAGTGCAGTGAGGGATGCATTTATGACAAGCAGATTTTCTTACTCACAAACGTATGAAAACTTTGGATATAAAGAACTTGAAATTACGCCCAACGGATTGGGCGAGTTTCAAATGAATAAAAATTGTTTGCATATTTGGCCGCGCAGCAGTTATATGATGATTGCATTGCCAAATCCAGGTGGCAATTTTACTTGCACCTTGTTTATGCCGTGGGAAGGTGAAGTAAGTTTGGAATCTCTAAAGACAAAAGACGATGTAACCGCTTTTTTCAACAGTGACTTTGGAGATGCGGCAGGGCTTATGCCAGGCTTAACCCAAGATTTTTTTGAAAATCCTACAGGTTCTTTAGCCACAATTCGCTGTTATCCTTGGGTAAAAGGGCGCACTGCCTTGCTTGGCGATTCTGCCCATGCAGTGGTTCCTTTCTATGGGCAGGGTATGAATTGTTGTTTTGAAGACTGTGTGGTGTTAGACGAGTTGGTAGAAGAGTTCGCAGGTAATTGGCCGCAAATATTGGACGCATATCAAAAATCGCGCAAACCCAATGCGGATAGTATTGCCACTTTGGCCCTTCAGAATTTTATGGAAATGCGCGATTTGGTAGGTACGGATGCATTTAGGCACCGCAAACACATTGAACATGATTTGACAGAATTGTATCCTGGTATTTTTAAAAGTCAGTATGAATTGGTGACTTTTAGTAAAACTTCATACAAATATGCATTGGATATGGGAGCTAAAAACGACAAATTACTCAACTACATTATTGGAGAAAAGTTAGAAGATAAACTTAGCAACAAGGAATTCATGACTTCACTCATTTTAGAAAAGTTAAAATCTTAAAAAGCAACCATTTTGTAAATAAATAACAAACTATAAGACATGGAAGTAAAAGACAGCAATGGAAATATATTATCAGACGGAGATTCTGTAACATTAATTAAAGATTTAAAAGTAAAAGGCTCCAGTATAACCTTGAAAAGAGGCACGGTTGTGAAAGGAATTCGACTTACAGATGATCCGGCAGAAATAGATTGTAGGGTGAATAAAATGGCAATGGTATTGCGTACCGAATTTGTGAAAAAGTCCTAAAAAGTTTAGGTATCCAAACTTTTATAATAGCCGGAGCATTAAGGGTTCGGCTTTTTTTTCGCTTGTATCAAGCTGTCAATAATACTGGGGTTTATTTTGGTTTTATACCCGGTTTTAATTTCTAATTTGTGGCCACTTTGTTCATGTCTCAAGCGATTTGGTTTGATAATTTTTACATAGGCAAATGCAGCTATTGTAGTTAAGATAGTGAAAAAACATACCGCTACAATGAGTTTATTACGTTGTTGGTTCTGCATATTGGTTTATTGGATTTTCAAATTCATAGCCAATGGAGATAAGGTCGTCCCAAACTTTTTTTACCAACGGCACTCCATTAAGCCTGCGTTTTTCTGCTTCCAAGCGTTCGTTATCGCCTGGTATTTGAACAGGGTGGTTTGGTTCATTGGGAATGGTTTGTCGAAATCTTCGAATCCAAATGTCCATATTGTCTTTAAATTCTTGAATATCTCTGAATCCATCCACCCGCCAAGCACCTACAAAGTGGCCGATGCCTTTGCCAGGTGAGTTTTCAAGGGGATTTAGAAATGAAACAAACGGGGGCACCCATGGTCCATAATTGGCACCACTTAATACCCCACTAAATATGTCAACCATGGCACTTAATCCGTACCCTTTGTAGCTGCCATGTGCCATATCACTTCCTAATGTTAGAACCATACCTCCATTTTTCAATTCACCGGGATTGGTGCTCGGTGAGCCATCTTTGTTAACCAGCCACCCTTCTGGAATTTGTTTTTCGGCCCTCTCGGCAATTTCTAGTTTTCCATTGCTTGCCGCTGAGGTAGCCATATCTAAAACAAAGGTTGGTTCATCGCCCGCCGGTATGGCATAGCATATAGGGTTTGTGCCTAGCATTCGTTCTGCACCCAATGCTGGAGTAACCAATGGGCTTGCATTTGTGATTGCATAGCCTATCATATCCTGCGCGGCTGCCATTAACGTGTGGTGTCCGGCAATACCAAAATGATTGCTATTGGCAATTGCCACCCATCCACTACCTGCAATTTTGGCCTTCTCAATAGCCAGTTTCATGGCATAAGGTGCCGATACCAGACCTATACCGGCATCTGCATCTAAAGTTGCTGTGGATGGGGTCTCACGCACGATTTTAAAATTTGGTTTTGGATTTATTCTTCCGTCCTTTATTAACCTTAAATAACCGCTAAGTCGCGCAACTCCATGACTGTCTATCCCGCGCAGGTCGGCATGCACCAAAACTTCTGCGCAACAATTGGAGTCTTCTTGGCTAAATCCATTTTTTATAAAAATTTGGCTTACCCAATTTTGTAATTGTGCATGATTTACAACCATGCCACAAATTTAAACTATGAACAGGCAGATTGAAACTCTGCATCATAAAAAAAGCCCCGGTTTGTTCGGGGCTTTTTTTAACATTCGTTTGAATTATTTCGCTTTCTCTGCTTTTTTCAAGCGTTTTACAGCGTCTTTCATTTTGTAATCTTTGGCTATGCTGCGTGCAGTTTTCCCATCCGCATTTTTCATTTTAGCATTTGCCCCGTTAGACAAAAGCAATTCAATGATTTGCATATTGCCTGTGCGAGCAGCGAACATCAATGGCGTTTCGTTGTGTCCGTCAACCTTATTAAAATCTAAGGCTCCGTTGGATTTGGAGTTGGCTTTGGTTATGGCATCTGCCATCCCATTTTGAACCATTAAGCTTAATACAGGAACGCCATTGTTGTCTTTCATATTGAAATCTAGGTTTTCCGCATCCAAAATTGTACTTACAAATTCAGCCCTATAATTTTTAATCGCTATGGCTAAAAGTGGATCTAAGGTTTTGTATTTTTCATCACGTGCACCAAGGTCTAAAGTCCATATCCAGCTGTAAAGACCCCAGTCTTCAAAAGCTGCAACATCGTTGTCTTTTATGGCATATTCCAAATTGCGATATACGGCGTAAAGCAGCAAGTCGTAATTGGTTTTGGTTAAACGCTGCACTTCAGTGCCATTTTGCGCATTCAACCCAAAAATGGAATACAAATCATAATATACATCTTGTTTAATACATTGGCAGGCTTCATCATAATGGTAATCGTAATCACCTTCATCACCACCAAGGGCAGCTAAGCCTGTTGGGGCGCGAACCAAAATGCCTTCAATCCAGCCATTGGAATTAAACACAGGACCACCAGAATTTCCGTGGAAGGCGGTTAAATTGGTTAAAAAGAAAGTTTTGCCTTCATTCGGGTTTGTAATTCTTGCACTGTCAACCAATTTAAGGGGTAAACCTCTAGGTGAACCAATCATGGCGATAAATTGGTTCAATTCGTTTTTTCCACCCGTGCGAAATTTGTAAGGTTTACGACCTTCCACTTTTCTGTCAAGTCTAATGATGGAATAATCCCAACCTTGAGATCCAATCAATGCGTGGTCTAACATCTCAACACAACGGTATTGTTTGGATTGTGGAACCGTTATTTTATGAGAAGAAGCGTTGAATGCAATATCAGAAGTATAATCAAAAAGCCAAACTGTGCTATCCAAGTCACCAGGAGAATGGAAGCAATGTCCCGCTGTAACCAAAATGTCTGGTGCAATAAGGAAACCCGTGCAAGAACCGCAGGATGGCTGATCTAGGTAACGCACATTCTCATCAAAATTGTACTGATTGGTAGGGTCAATGCCTCTTGATTTCATAGAGTAAACCAAGTTTTCCCTCAATGTGGGTGAATATATTTGGTCGCCTTTGACTTGCCAAAGTTTTACGCTGGTTGCTGTGGCTCTAGTGTAGTCTAAGTATTCTAGTTTGGCTTTTGCTTCAGCCCTTTTGTCTGGACCCCAAGAAGCCCGTTTCGCAGAATCTGTATCTAACGAATACCATGGCTGGCTGAATGCAGAAAATACCAGTGGTAGAGTTAAAAATGTGAGAATTAATCGTTTCATGCTTCAAATATGGGGTAATTTATTCTATTTTCAATATTACTTAGATATGAATTGCATAAAAAAGTCCGCCAACAAGCTGTTGGCGGACTTTTTTATTAAGAGAATTAAAATCATTTTTTTGCTTTTTCTGCTTTCTTTAAAACTTTAGAAATGGCTTTTTGTTTTGCAGATTTAGCCAAGGATCTTGCGGTTTTGCCAGCATAATTGGTAGCTTTCAAATCTGCACCAGCGGCAATTAGCGCATTCACAGCATCCAAGTTCCCATTTTTTGCTGCAACCATGAGTGCCGTTTCACCATTTGCATCCCTTACATTTAAGTCTAATGCATCGCCCATTGCAGATTTTGCTTTGGTAATTGCAGCTCCTTGATTGTATTGTGCCAAAATTGTTAGCAATGGCGTATTGAATTTGTCTTTGGCATTGATGTCGATACCCTCTGTAGATAATATAACATCAAGCATATCGGCTCTATAATTCTTTGCGGCAACTGCAATCAAATTATCCCTGCCATCGAATTGTTTCTTCCAAATCCAGCTATACATAGTCCATTCTTTGAATTCTGCCAAATCATTGTTTTCAATGGCTACTTCTAGGTTGCGGTAAACTCCGTATGCCAGTAAATTGTCGTTTGTAAAGGTAATTCTGTGCACTCCATTTCCTTGTTTGGCTTGCATTCCCAACAAATTGTAAAGATCATAGAAAACGTCTTGTTTAATCTCATCGGTAGTTTCGTCTAGGTGGTAATCCCATCCTGGACCGCGAACCAATATGCCTTCAATAAATCCCAACATGTTAAAAACAGGTCCGCCAGAGTTGCCATGGAAAGCGTCCAAGTCGGTTAAAAAAGAAGTAGCATAGGTTTCATTGTTGGTTACGTGTGCGCTGTCAGCAAGCTTCAAAGGCAAACCACCTGGTGAGCCAATCATGGCTATTATTTGGTCAAACTTTACTGCACCACCTGTGCGAAATTTGTAAGGTTTGCGGCCAGTAACTTTGCGGTTTAGGCGAATGATTGCATAATCGTATTCTCCGTTTTCAGATAGTTGACGATCCAAAATTTCAATGCCTTGGTATTGGTTAGATTCTGGGACGGTAATGTATTTGCCTGCAAGATCAAATTGAACGTCTGATGTATAATCGAATATCCAAACAGTGCTGAGTAATCTTTCTTGGTCTGTAATGCAATGGCCTGCGGTTACTAGTAAATCTGGGGCAATAAGAAATCCAGTGCAGAAACCAGCTATTGGTTGGTCTAGGAAGCGCACATCATCTCCAAATTTGTGTTTTCCAAAATAATTGGTTAATCCATCCCGAAGTGTACCGGTTTTGATTTTGTTTCCTTGAATTTGAGATTTAAAAACCGCAGTTGCTGTAGCACGCATATAATCGCGATACTCCCATTTGGTTGAGGCTTCTGCCCGTGTGTCTGCTCCCCAGGCACCGCGACTTGCTGCATCTTTGGATTGGTACCAAGGAATGTTGTTTACTTGCGCAAATGTTGCTCCGCTAAAAGCGATGATTGCGATGGCCATGATTTGTTTTTTCATGTTGGCTAAAAAATTCATTTTTGTTTTCATTGTATTGTTTTTTTTGTTATATTAGGTAATACGCAACCATTTAAAAAGGTAAACGACTTTGGAATGATTTTTGTGCATTGTGCGATTTTTTTAATATTTCGGCAAATATAGGAACAGGTAAAAACAAAAATGACCTTCTGAATGAAGGCCATTTTATTACAATAGAATTCATGAAATCTATTTCTTAGGTTTAAGCACAATTGTGTACTCAGATGTGGTGCCGCCGCCACTGGTTTTGGTGGTACTTAGGTTTCCTCCTGCTCGCTTAGCATTAAAACTTTGTCCAAAAAGTTTAGCTGCAGGATGGGTGAAAGTTTCTGCTGATCCCGCACCACGGGTTAGAAAAATGCCACTAAAACTTATGGATTCACGGGTTGCAAACAATTTATAAATGTATTTACCACAATCAATGTTTCCAGGACCCACACCCAAACTGCGGTAATAATTGGGAACAATATATTCTTTGCCAGCAGGTAATAATATTTCTTTAGGCGCAGTTGCATTTTCAAAATCAGGCAGGCACACATATACTTTTCCATTCGGAGCTATCTCCAACATATTTATATACACATCATACATTCCTGTGTTTTTTAATTTAACAGACATTACATCGTTGTCTATCAATTCCATTACTCCGTTGTTTAAGCGACTTTCCATGTTTACATCCGTAATTAAAGGGACATCACCATCCCAACCATCAAAATGGGACGGAATAAAAGACAATTCAACTTGAATATCTGGATCTTTAAAGTTTACTTCACTCATGATTTTGCCTTGCATAAATGCATTCAATTGATTATTCAAGGCTTCATAGCTATCCATCTCTTCAAATGGTTTTCTGCCATCCAATAGGGTTAAAAAGTATTTGCCAGCTTTTGAATCTATAATAACATCTGGCAATTTGTCTCGAAAAGCAATAAATTCTAATTTTTGAACATTGTTCTTGATATCGTTTTTGTTTTTACCAATGCCGTCTCCAAATCCGACATAAAGTTTTTGGGATCCAAAAGCTTGTTCCGTAACAAAAGCCCACAATTGACTCGGAATATATTTGCTCAAATCTTTGTCTACAGTAACAATGGCTTTGCCCAATTCGGCGGTGCTAACGGTTCCGTTGTATACCGCTTTTGCTGGGTCATAACTGGCAGAACCTGCAGGCATTAAGGCAACTTTGCTGCCCACGTACAAACCATTTAATGTGCCTCCGCTAATAACCACGATGCCAGTTTTAATATTCCTTACTGTATAATAATTACTTTGTTTTGCCACTTCGCCACCAAAAACACCTATTTTGGTACTCCCTTCAACCATTGGGGTTTGTCCCAAATTCATTGTGGCCATTTTGGTGTTTATGAAGGCAAAAAGCGTGTTATAAGAATCTCCAGACTTCAACAATGGCAATGCTTGGGTAATTGCCAAAGAAAGAGATCCGCAATGGTTGTATTCTTGGTTTGTTTCTTTGGCTTGACAAGCGGAAAACAGAATTACTGGAGACATTCCACCTGCAAGGGCTAAAAAATTCTCCGCAGCGCTGTCTTTTACCTGTCTCACTTTTAATGCATCAAAGCCAGGAGGCGTCATTGGTGCTTCAGTGCCGCGGCAAACTGGTCCGCGAAGCGCAGTTCCGGAATGGCAAGCATCTGATACAACCAATACATTGCCTTTTGTACCAGATGCAACCCTAATTTCATTCACCAATTTTCCCAATTCGTCATCCCGTAAATGCTTTTCACCTTTATAGCCTTCATGGTAAAACATGGGGGCATCGTACCCTACAATACACTCATCCAATCCGTCTGTTTCATCTCCATTGTCGTCAAAAACTTGTTGACCATGGCCGCTAAAATGAATATATACGATATCTCCAGCGTTGATTTTGCTTTTTAGATTTGCAAATGCCTTGCGTATTCCAACAACGGTGGCTTCGCTATTTCTTAAACGAATAAATTCTGTAAAACCTTGTTTTTTCAAGGCATCGGTAATAATTGTATCGTCGTTTAAGGAACTTAAGTGGCCCCATTGCTCATTTTTATATTGATTTTTGAAATCAGCAATGGCCACAATTAATGCGATGCGTTTTGGGGCATTCGCGTTTTTGTTTTTCTGGAAAGCCTGGGTTCCTGCAAGCAGTATTGCTAGAGTGGCTAAGTAAAATATCTTTTTCATAGATTTTGTTTGGTTTTAATACTGTGGGCTAGTTCAAAGTAAATGCTTTCTTCAAATTTATTCCAAAATTTCAACAATTATGCCAATCAGTAAATTTCTGAGTACTGTATACTTTGCGCATGCAATATTAAATCTGTGTAAGTAAATTTAAGGTTACTGTTTATGTAAATTTGGGAAATCGAAAGTGTCTTCACCCCACTGGGTCTTTCCATAACCAAATTTTCCTCTTTTATCCCTGTTTTACCTGTTCTATGGAAGTCGAATACTTGTTCTGCAGTTGGATTCTGATGGTTTAGAATGAATTGATTAAACAGGGCCATTCGCTTTTCACGGGCTTGTAAATTATAGAGTGTGGCACTACTCCATATTTGTGGCTCCCGATCCAAGGCTTTGAAATAAGTTCTTTCTCCATCCCACCTAAGTTCAAAAACAGACAACAAATGGTTCTCCGCGCATACGAGGGTAAAAGGCTCAATTCCGCTAAAATCATAGACTGTGCTAAATGTTTTTAAATCATCAAAAGCGAAGAAATCCAACAAAACAATTCCACGGCTTTTTGCATAAGGAGGCAAATGCTTGTGTTTTTCAAACGCGCCATTTAACAAACAAACCGACCAAATTTGGTTGCAAGCTATCCAGGTGCCACCAGCTCTGCCATCTTTAGGGAAAAGAATTTCAATGCCATTTACAATAGAAACGGAGGGCGGAAAAGCTGGTTCTCGCAATGCGTTTTCATCGCGGTTGTGCGTAAACACAAAACCAGTTTTAGTAGGTATATAAGTAAGTGTGCACACTATTTACCCAACCATTTTTGCAAGATTAGACCCTCAGATTTATCCATTGACAAATCATATTTTACGGTTTCAAATGGTACCAAATTGAAAGTAATTTCACTTACCAATCCAGATCTGTTAATGGTTGCCGTCACTATTCCAGGATATCCAATATTCTTGAGTATCATATCCGCATCGTTGTTTACTCTCGTGCCATTAATTGCAATCAATTCGTCATTCACATTCAGGCCACCATTCCAAGCGGGTCCATTGCGCATTACATATTTTATTATGGTACGCCCATTTTCCAAAGCGGTTGAAATTCCCAATTCTTTTTTAAGTTCTGTTTTTTTGTTTATCAAGATTCCTCCCGCGGAAAATATGTTTTCATAATCTGGAGTCGCTGTTGAATAAACGTGCGTGTTGAAAAAACTTTTTAAATCGGTGTTGCAAATTTCTGAAGCAGATTGAATGAATTCTTCCTCTGTAAATCCGCGCTTTTTTTCTTTGTAGAATCTATTGTATAATAGTTTCATTAAGTCGTCTAAACTTTTACTTCCATTGGTAGCGGCACAAATTCTCGCATCTAAAAGTGCCGCCACAATCAATCCTTTTGCATAGTAGGAAATACTGGTGTTTTTGCTATTCTCATTGGGTCGATATTCTTTAATCCAAGCATCAAAACTACTTTCAGCCAGTGTTTGAATTTTGCTACCCGGTCTATTTTCTAAGCTATTGATATACGTTTCCAGTGTTTCAATAAACTGTTTTTTTGAAATTAAACCTGCACGCAAGAGTGACAACTCATCAAAATAACTGGTAATACCCTCTGCCACCCACAACTGGCGGGTATAATTTTCTTGGGCATAATTGAATGGACCCAGTTCAATAGGCCGAATGCGTTTCACGTTCCACAAATGGAAATATTCATGGGCACAAAGCCCCAGAAAAGCCTGATATTTATCCGCATCAGTCCATGCCCACCGATTCATCATAACACAGAAACTGTTTTTATGTTCCAAGCCACCTCCACCGGTTTCTATATTTTGCACTATTAGCACATATTTTTTGCACGGATGCTCTCCTACAATATTTGCCATGGTTAAACACATTTTCTGTAAATCTGGAATAAATTTGGCGGTATTGCAATTGTTTAATCCTACCATCACCAAGGTGTGTGGCACGCCCATAACGTCAAATGTATATTCTTCCTGGTTTCCTATTTCTATAGGACTGTCTGCCAATTCATCGTAATCGGCAAATTGGTAGTTGTTGTCTTTGCCTTCTAGGGACGTTGAAACTTTTTGCCAGTTATTTGGATATTTTAGCAATAGACTTCCAGACAACTGTTTGTATTCATCTACAAACATAAATACCGATGAATTGTGCAAAAAAGCATGCGATGCGTCAATAAACGAAGTTCTCACAGAAAACTCAAAGGCATAAATCTGATATTTAAATTCAATTTTCTTGGCTTTTCCGCACTGGATTTGCCAAGAATTTTTATCTAAATGTTTGGGTATGGATGGCATACCATCTGCACTTGCATATATGTTTTCAACGCTTTTTTCGAATTCGCGCACCAAATATGAGCCAGGGGCCCAAACTGGCATTTGGAAAGTAAGTTGCGTTTGGTTGTTATTTTCAATCACAATGTTGACCTCGGCATAATGGGTGTGTGGTTCCAAAATGCGAATAGAGTAGGAGAGAACTGGTTGGGATTTAGACATGGCTGTTTGAAACGCAAAAAAAGCAAGAATTGCAATAGGAAATTTATGCATTTTGCAAAATTGTATCATTCTTTCCAACTTTTTGTATTTATCTTTGTTTTGACCTATGAATCTGAACCCCAAATTTTTGCTTTCATCTTTTCTTTTCATGTTTTTGGTAGGTTGTGAAAATGCGCACGAACCTATGCCAATTGTAAATTGCTCTTCGAGCAACCCTGCAACTTATACGTCTGACGTAAAGCAGATTGTTGATGTCAATTGCGTGAGTGGTTGCCATACTGTAGGCGGCAGTTACGGTTCTATTTTGCTTAGAACATCGGCAGAAGTAAAAGCTGCAGTGGAAAATAAAAATTTATTAAAAGCAATAAGGCACGACAGTGGTTTTGCCAGCATGCCTCAATACCAAGCAAAACTTTCACAATCCAACATAGATAAAATAACTTGTTGGGTTGATAATGGTTTTAAAAACTAGTGCTTCAATGAAACCCACTTATTACGCGGTGATATTTACCTCGGTGCGCACCGATGGAGACAATGGGTATGGCGAAATGTCCGAAAGGATGGAAGAATTGGTGTGCAAACAGCCATGGTTTTTAGGCATGGAAGCTGCACGAAACGAAGTGGGTATTACAGTTTGCTATTGGGAATCTTTAGAATCCATTCTAAATTGGAAGCAAAACCTCGAACACCAACATGCCCAAAAATTGGGTTATGAAAAATGGTATACATCCTACAATGTTAAAATTTGTAAGGTAAAAAATGAATATGGGTTTTGACACTAACGCGGGTGTCTGTTGTTTTAACTGGGTATCCTGATTTTCAATTTGCCTAAAAATCAATTCTGGTATTATAGACTTGCTTGCCTTTTACAGCACATGTTTTGGCTAAATTGCATTTATTATTCTGGTATTTAGTTAATCAAAGACCGTATTTAAGAATTCAAAATTGGTTATTCATTGTTCTAAATGCATTTAATACTCGTATTTATATCTAATATTGAACGAAAAGTAACATTATTTATGTTTATATGAGTATATGATATATATATATAAATTATTTAAATCTTATATAGGTAAAAAAACATATATGTTAACTGAAAAGGCAATTTGGTAAAGTTAAAAACATATATAGTTAATTGGTAGATGGGGTCATCTTTGAAATGACCGTATTTTGAATCATGATATTTAGCAATGTTTCCCTAAGCGCTTGGAAAAGGAATGGAAGAATACCCAAAGCATTGAAAACCTTACTCAACGATTTTCAGGTTGTCTTAAATTTAAAAAAGTATCATTTGCCCCAAGTGGAGGAAATCATTCCATTCACTGGTAAATTGGGTATTGATGTTTCGGCAGGATTGGATAAAGTTGCGGTGGTGGAAGCAAATGAGAATTTGAAATTTGAAAAATTAAGAAAATTGGAATACAACGGATTTTTATATTTATACCTTTCTTAAATGGGAGTAGCATAGCGACAGAATCTGAAGGAGGCAGAAAATGGAACATAAAGCGAACAGGCAAAAACCGAAGAAACCCGAATAAACGGGTTCCCTCAGAAAATTTCATCATTGGCATAATGAAATTTGACTAATAATAAACAAAAATAATGGCGCGATTAAATTACCGAAGCAAAGTAACGGTGCCATTAAATTCGAAAGTTTTGTTGTTAAAATCGCGGGCCACAATTAAATATGCATAAACGCCTTCAGGTGCTTTTTCGTTCTGGTAGTTTCCATCCCAAGCATTCAAACACAAAGTGCCTTCATATACTTTTTGGCCCCACCGGTTGTAAATTTTCATTTCGTACCCTGAAAAATACGCGCCATCTGGATGAAAAGTTTCATTTAAATTGTTTGCATCAGGTGTGAAAGCATTGGGAATAAAAAAGCGAATTTCTGGAACAAAAGAAGAATGATTTGATATGGACTCTATTTTTTCAAGATTCACTGGCAGTTTTGCTGGTTGGTTTCGAATAGCCACGATGCGATAAACCACATTAGAGACACATGTTTTTGGAATGTCCCTATCTACAAATTCGAAAGTATTCGCATCTGTTGTTCCAATTTCGGTAAACGAACCGCCAGAAATGCTCCTTTCTACATGATAGTCTTTCACTTTTTCATTCCAATAAATATAAGGCGTCCATTTTAACAAGGCTTCATTGTTGTTTTTATAGTTGGACACTGAAAGCAAAATGCTCCTCCCGGTATTGCTAAAATCACTTTTGGTATTGCAAATATCTGTGGCTGTAACGCGATAATTGTAGTTGCTTTCACCCACAAAAGTTTTGTGGTCGTCAAAATTGCTTTTTGATGAATCGATGTTGTTTTGATACAAATTCCACATGTTATCATCCAAGCGGTAAAGCGAATAATACTGCACCGGATATTTTGGTCTTTGGGGCATAAAAAATTCGGTTTTGGTAAATTCATTATCCTCTACCGTGGTTCTCCACAATTCAGGAGTTGGTACCGGCACAAAATGTAAAGGTTTGGCTTGTGCCGTGTCACTAAAGCTGACCATTTTGTTTCCTCCACCTTCAATACCTTCAATATGATAATCGTATATGATGTGGCAATAAACTGAAGTATCATGGTAACATTGCATTGAACCAGGAACACTATCAACGAATAGGTAACTATTTTCATCTTTTTTCTTTCTCCAAATTCGATAAGTAGAAACATTTTTCCAACCTATATAAGGAGACCAGTTTACGATAGAAACATTGGTATCCCCTTTGGCTTTGGTTTCAATGGTGCAATGCGCTATCACTTTGGTTGAATCCGTTGAAATACCGCAAAAGTTCTTTTGGCGAATCTGATGACACCAAGATTTTGACAACGTATTTAATCCCCGGATTAAAACAGAGGTATCGTCTTGTTTGGAGCAGGTATAAACCTTCTGCCATTGGCCCAAGTTGTATACATATAAGGAATGTTCTTTGTAATCCGGCTCTTTGCTTGCCTCAAACAAAGTTTCTGTGCTCATATTGTCTACAACGGTTGTTCTAAATATCATTTGTGCAGGCGGAGCAAGAGTATCCCCAACTTTCATAAACGCTGGATCTGCAATTTTAGCCTCACAACCCAGTACATCTGTCACCGTAAATTCCATGGGAATAATGCCCCTTTTTTCAGCGTATATTACATAAGGGTTTTTGTAAGGGATTGTTTTCCCGCCTAAAACAAATATTTCGGACTTTAATGAGGTATCAGATTGTGTTAAATCTTTAATCGTCAATTTGTTTCCCAGGCACATTTCCTTTTGAAAATTGGATAAAAGAGGTTTTGGCAGATAAGCCCTATAAATGGCACGGGTACTATCTGAACAGCCATTGATTGTCGTGATTTTTAAATTAACCGGATTGATTTTGTTTTTGGAAAATGTGAGCTGAATGGATTTTTGATTCAATATGGTTTTCTTGTTAAAATTCCAGTAAATGTTGGTTATTGAATCTTCTGAAACAGATTGCTCTGCAAGCGAATAGGATTTGTTTAAACATACATTTGAATCTCTGAGTATGGCTTTAGGTGTTGCAAATACTACAATGGTGTCTTTGGCTGGCGGTGAATATTTGCAGCCATTGCTATCTATCATAATAAGCCTAGGTATATATTTTCCAGCGCGCAGATATGCATGTGGCTTGTCTACATTTTCTAGAACAATACCATCTCCCAAATCAAAAATGTTTTTAATGACATCAGAACTCGTTCTATGGGTCAGTTGCACATTTAGAGGGGTACAACCCCGATTCTTGTCAATATTTAAAACACCAAGTGGTCCATTTACTATAGCAAGATCGGGGATAAATGCTGTGTCAGAGCAGTTGTCTTCGGTGATTACAATTAATGAAACACCATATTTACCTGGGGTTACATACATTTTTGAGGGCGTTATTTTGGGAGAAAAGCTTCCATCCCCAAAATTCCAGTTTCTCATAAAAATTGGGCGCGCACCATTTTTTGAACTATCGGAAACATCCAAACGAAGCGGAGGGCAAGAGACTAAGGTGTCAGATAATACTTTGATAACCGCTTTGGGTTTTCCTATCCGAACAAATATTGTTTTGCTCGACGAGGCAGTACAACCGGAATTGTCGGTAATGGTTAATTTGATTTTTAAAGAATCAGATTTATTCATCACCACGGTGTCTGTGGAATTTGCGCTTGTTTTGTATCCAAAATCCCAATAATATTTATACGGTATTTCATTTTTGTAATTCATATTGCCCGCCACGAAAGTGCAAATGGGTTTTAAGCAATTCTGGTTATTTTGGTTTACAAATTCTATCGTAGGGGCTGGGTCGCCTAGTTTCATTTGAAAGGAGTCGTTATAAATGCAATTTAAATAGTCCATTCTTATGCTATGAATCCAAAACGCAGTGAGATTGCCCGCATAGGTATATTTGATTTGGGCGCAACTGTCTGGGATGGTTTTACCTCCTTCCACAACCCAATTTGCAGATTTCCATGCATTGTATTGGCTATCTATAAAAAGCATATTGGCCGGCTTACATTGGTTGTTTAGCAAAACAGTTTTGGGTGTAACAATGGGATCGGGTACTCTTAAAATTTCATAATACGATTTTGTGCAATTGTACAAACTGTTATTTACACTCAATTGAACAACTACATTTCCTGGATTCAGTTGAAATCCCTTAAGATCCTTTTTTTTGAATGTTTGCTTATTCCCAGTGGCGGTATAAGCAATGGTCCAAGTAAAGTCTGTATCATTTACGCCTTTATATTGGTTTTGGGTATTTAGTATTTTTGTTTTACAGTCTATAGTATATTTAAAATAGGCAATAGCTGGATCTATTTTTAATGGAAATTCCATACTGTCCTTGCAGTTGTTCGTATCATTGTATGCATACAACCAAAGGCTTTTAATTTTGAACAAATTTGAATTTAATTGGGTAGCATAGTCCATGGTTTTTGTGTTATTGGTGTCTGTTATTTGCCAGAAAGTTTTGCTATACCAACTGCTGGTATTGTTGCCAACCATTGTGTTGTTATCGCAGAAGGTGTGAATGTTTCCCATCAACTTAGGTCCAAGTACTTTAATTATTTGCGATGATTGGCTGTTACAGCCGAAGCTCGAAGCAGTAAAAGTAATTTTAACGTTTCCAGGTTCTGCCCTGAATTTTAATTTTACCGAATCTTTATTTGATAGGGGAATGGTGTCTTTGCCAAACCAACTCCAAGAAAATTTCACGGTGTCTGGCGATTTGTGGCTTGAATTGTTCAATGCCCAAAATGGCTCATTGTTGCAAATTACTTTCTTGGGTACCTTGAAATTTGATATCACTTGAATTCCAGCTTTCACCAGAATACCAGAACTATCTACACATCCATTTATGTCTTTTACGGAAAGTACGATTTTACTCATACCAAAGCGGTTGTTTGTAAAATTGATCTTTTTTGCGGTTGATTTTATTTTCAGATCCGCGGAACGCCAGTAGATATTTGTAACAGAGTCTTTCATAGATCCTGCATACTCCGCAGAGGAATTGTAGGGCATACAACCGCTATTTTTACCCAAATTGTAACTTGCGGACGGTCCTTTCACTTGAATTTTAATGCTATCCGTTAGCTGTCCACAACCATTTCTCAGCGTACCAACAAGTTTTAAACAATAAAGGTGATTTGTATCTGCAGGTACCTTCACATTTTGCGTGTAATCCTTCCAGTCTGGGATATACCGGTTTAGAAACCATTTCACATTGGTTATAACAGAAGTGTCTGCCCGGAAATTTAATACGCGGTTATTGCGGCAAACATTGGTATCGCGGCTGTATATTGCCATTTTTGGCACTGGAAGTATATTTACTTTTACCGCCTTTTTTACAGAATCTATACACCCATCCCATTGATAAGTTAAGGTAACATCGTAAATCCCTGATGCAGAATAACATTCTCTCGTGTGAATGTTTCTATTTAGAGAGTCGCCATTCCCAAAATTCCAAATAAACTTTCCACCGTTGGTTATAGGTATTGTATTGTTTTGAAAATAGGTAAAATCACCTTGGCACAAATTGTTGTTGGCAAAAGTAAAGTCAACAACTGGCTTGCCAATTCGAATTAGATCGCCTTTGGAAATTGCGTTTGAGCAGCCGTTGGCGTCAGTTATCTTTAGAGAAATTGTAAAATTTCCGTTTTTTGTATAGGTATGTTTGGGTTGTGGGTTTTGAGATGATGTGCTGTCTCCAAAATCCCAAGCATACATAAATGGGCTTTTGCCTGCCGCAATTCCGTCAAACTGTATGTCTGCCGGATTTGTGCACCTAGATGTCACATCACTATTAAAATCTAAAGTAGGCACTGGGTTGATATTCATATACTTTGATACTTTATATACACTGCTGCAACCGAAAGTATCGGTAATAGCATAGGAAATATCAAATTTTCCAGAAGTTGAGTAAGCGTAGGTAATACCGCGGCCATTGCCAAGCTCTCCATTGCCAAAATCCCATTTGAATTGTTTAATTGGCCCATCTCCTATCAAACTATTGTCTTTAAAATTTACCACTTCGTTAATGCAAGTAGACTTTTTGTTAACTGAAAATAAAGCAACAGGCACTTTAAATACGGTAATAAAATCCTTCAAAACCAGTGTGTCAGATAATCCAGTTTTGTCAGTAGAAATAAGGGTTACAGTGTATTTCCCAGGGGTATTGTATACTGCCGAAGGTGCAAATTGTGTACTGATATTGCTGTTTCCCATTATCCACCGGTATTGCACCGCACCTGTGCTCAGGTTCTTGAAGTCTACTTTTAACGGGCTACAACCCGATGTAGGCATAGCCGAAAATCCAGATATTGGATTGGCTAATAATGAGTTGTAGGGAATGGTAAGCGTCAGAAATGCGCTGAAGGCCAATAGGGTAATTCGATTTGTTGCCATGCTGTTTGTTATTAGTGGGTGCAATATTAAGTACAAAATTTGTAATATGCAAGTTTCGTTAACTGAAAAGCCTATTTCGTTAACCGAGAAATCACTTAAGTAAATCAAAAACGCTTTTTGACGAGATATTGAATACAGGTAATTATGGCTAAAAAAGAGCTTGTTATTTTTTGTAAACCATGAATATATAAGGATAAATAATATTTTAACCGATATTGTTGACCCAGCGAAATGTTGGATTTAGATTGAATGGTCCAAGAATTAAAAAAATTGTTCATTCACGCAAAAGGGTGTTTGGAAAAAGTGACGACTAGAATTTAGGTTGTTTTGGAATTCCGAACCCAACTTTTTCCTAAAATTGGCGTTTTTTCAGTACGTGGGGACAAATTGCAGCATTTGATCCGTGGGTATTTTTGACTATTAATCAGTAAAATGGACAATTCATTTAAAAAAACATACATCTTGTTTAAAAAAAATTATCCAGAATATTAGGAATTGCCAAAAAATAGAGTAAATTTGCATTTTTTAAAGTTAAACAAATTACTTGGGAGGGTATTGTAACTTACATGTTTACTAGTGCTAATACTGAAAATTATCAGTTTCAAACACTTTTTAGGTCTGGACTTAAAAAGGAAGAAGAACCTGTATTCTTAGAATTTGAAAAATATCTATCAGAGATAGATATGCCTGCGGCATTGGTTGCTTTCAATACCAGTGACAATCATTTGGATATCTATCTAGAAGAAGATAAAGAGCTTTTATTGATAGATTCTCCATTTCTGGATATTACAAATTATGATCTTGGCAAGGTAATTTGTGAAAAATGGAGAGATTTAACCTACGAACACAATTGCCTTCATGATTTTAACGATAAAATTGAGGTAAAAATTCAGAATTTTAAGAACCGATACCAAATTTACTTGGCTGAGGCCTGCTTAGATGCAGTGAATAGTAGTATAAATTTAAGCAAATTGGCTGAAAAACCAAAGGTTGTGCTTAACAACCCGGGTGTTTATACGGTTATTTATAAAAACCAGTTGCATTATGAAATGGCGTTTACTGGCAGAAGCATTTTTCAATTGCTAGAAATTATTGAAGATGATCTGGGGAAAGGAGATTCCTTGAATTTTTACAAACCCAGAAGTTTAAAATTGGAAGTGATTAATGCCGAAATGTGGGAATTTGACTTGTCCGACAGTTTTGGCGGTATGCAGCCTTTTTGAAATTTGAAATTAAAATTAACTCCGAATGGAATCCGTCATGATTTCTTGAATTCCGTGCAATAATTTTTTCTTGGAATTGTTAGAGAATTCAATTTGTTGCTGATTGGATAGAATCAAAAGCCCTTCCCCATTGCTGTCTCTTACCAACTCTTTAATATGTTCGAAATTGGCTACATAGCTTCTGTTTATTTTTATAAAATTTGTTTTGTCTATCAGTAGATTAATATAATATCCGAGGGATTTGCTACTTTTAACAACTGTTTTGTCTACTATAAAAAAACTAGTATAAGGTCCATGTGCCTCTAAATATAAGATGTCATCAATATTAATTATGATAGTTCTATCCAGTTTGTTAATCAGCAATTTGTTGCTTAAATATACCCGATTTTGATTTTTTACTACTTTTTTACTAAGCTCTATCTGGTCGAAAATAATTTTCACATCCGATTCTTTCACAGGCCTAACAAAAAATTCCCTAGCACCCAATCTTACTGCATCGTTTCCAATACCCTCATCGTTGGTAATAAAAACAACCCTATTTTCTGTACCAGGGGGCAACAACCTCAAAATATCAATCGCATGGTAATCGGGTGATTCAATATTTAAAAATATAACGTCCGGCATTCCTTGCCTAAGCGCTGTTATTGCGGTTAGAGGATCGTGAAATACTTTTAAACTTTCAACCCTATCTGGGCTTTTTTCGATGATGCTTTTTAGGTCAACAGATAAGGACGCTTCGTTGTCTATGATAAAAACCGTTAACTTGGAATCTGTTTTGCTCATTTATTTTGGGTATTAAATAATGCAGTTGTAAATATTTGCTTCAAAATCTTTATGCTATTTGTTTCAGTTAAGTGAATCCTGAACTGTGCGGTATTCTGTTTTTTTTTCATTCCTTTAATTATATAATTATTTTCATTATAATTTATGTTTAAGTCAAGACATGCCACCTGTGCCATAATTAAATTGCGTTTGAACACACCCAACTTTAATGAAGATTGGAACGTGAAATAAAAACAATGTTACTAATATTTTTATGCAATAATTCTGACCAGATTTTAAATCAAAAATATTGCAAATTGGTTTCGTATTGATCTCGGTCGCAAATATAACCGGATTGTCAAAAAGTTTCAAATGTTTTTTCGTGAATTCCTGTTTTTACTTTATGAAAATCAGGTATTGGTTAATGAAATATTGTTTTAGGGTAGCAATAAATGAAAGATTGCCGTGTACTCTTATCTCTGAGAACCTTGCTTTTTGGATATTCCCAGAATCCCCAATTGCTTCATTTTTATTTTTTGACTTAAAAAATTGGTTTTGTAGTAGAGGAATTACAATTTCCAAAATAGGATCATTTTATACTCTCTTATCGGAATTGGATAAGTGAATGTGCTGGGGTATCCAAAAATGTAATTTGAGGAGAATTTTGATTGTGCTACTAAAGTAACTTATTTTTGGATAAAATATAAAAAAAAAATGATCTAATTGATCTTTTTATAAACAGGAACAGTGCTGCAAGGTTCTCCAAACATTAGGCTTTTAACTACAGGCAATAATACACGACTAATTTCAACGTAAGCGCTTTCGGGAACATTTTTATCACCGCAACCTTTAATAACCACTCGTTGCTCTTTATAATCTGATGGATTGATATTGGCAATGGCTTTCTGGTATAAACTATTTTCTAAGGCAAGCAAATCGCCAAAAACAAAATGGTTTGCAATCCCCGAAAGTTTGCTTGCTATGAGCATATAGGCCCACGTTGGTATTATAGCGTCAGCGGTACAAACTATTGAGACATTTTTTCCATTAAATGCCTGCCAATTGTTGTTTTTTATCCAATCGCGAAAATCCTTTTCTTTCAATACCATTTCCATAAATAAAGTATCTTTGATGTCTAATAGTACCCTTTCTCCATTGTGGTAAAGGGTTTCAAGGTCAAATGACACCAATCCGCTATTTGCTACTTTATTTACTATTACAGTATCCATTTCAATTAAATTTCAAAGTTACCTAATAATCTGCAAAGAATAATGCACTTAGAATAACAATAAGTATATGAATGCTACAGCTGCTGTAGACATCAAAAGCAGTGTAATAAACCCAACAATGTTTGCACCGGTGCTATTTGCATATTTACCCATAATGGCTTTGCGGTTGCATATATGCAATATCAGTGCTATTAGAAATGGCGCAACAATGCCATACATTACTGCTGCCCAGAGAAGCGCTTTCATGGGCGTAATACCCGTAAAATGAATAACCAGCCCTACCGCCAAAGAAATAATCATGGTTATATAAAAACCTTTTGCTTGGGTAAATGTTTTATCCAAGCCGCTTTTCCAGCCAAAGGTTTCGGACATCATATAACCTAAACTTCCAGCCAAAACGGGAATTGCCAAAGCCCCGGTTCCAAGCACACCTACTGCAAAAAGTATGTACGAATATTCACCAGCCAAGGGCCTTAAAGCCATAGCTGCCTGTTCTACGCTGGTAATATTATGAATACCTCCTTGAAACAAAACTGTGCCAGTGGCCAAAATGATAAAGTAAAAAACCACATTGGTTAATAGCATACCACCGCGCACATCGGTTTCCATGGCAGAAATTACTTTTTTATCTACCACAATTCCTTTGTGGTCCAATTCTTCGGCTTCCATAGTAGCTTGCCAAAAAAACAAATACGGAGAAATGGTTGTTCCTAGAATTCCCACCAGCATTAAAAAATAGTCTTTGCTAAATTCAATTTTGGGCAAAAACGTTTCAACCAAAGCGTTAGACCAATTTGTTTTTGTGATAAATGGAATTACAATGTATGCAAAAAGTGAAATGCATAGCCATTTTAGCACAGATACAATTCTATTGTATTTCCAAAAAACTATGGCATAGGTTAGAAAAACTGTAAAAATAACTGAATATACAAAGGCTGGAATTTTTGGATACAGCAAATTGCCAACTGCCCCCATTCCTGCTATATCTGCACCTATATTTAATGTAATTGATGTGAAACAAAGAAATACGATAAAATAAAGTATGCTTTTGGGATACCAGGTTTTAATCACCTTTGCCAAGCCAGAATCAGTGACTAAACCTATTCGGGCGCACATTTCTTGCACATTCACCATCAATGGGTAAGTGACAATTGCAGTCCATAGGAGCTTCCCTCCAAATTGTGCCCCAGCTTGAGAATAAGTAGCAATTCCTGATGGATCATCATCACTTGCCCCTGTTACAAGTCCAGGACCAAGCCTTTTAAAAAATTGTGTAAATTTATTTTTGGCGGAGTTGGATTTTATTTTAGGTTTTTGCATTTGAATTATTCCACAACACTTACTTTAATCGTATTGGTTCTCATCATTTTTTGAATAGGCATAGAAGCGCAGTGAATGATATAATCGCCTTTTTTTGCCAATCCTTGAGATTTTAAATTTTCAATTACATCCTCAAAAGTTTGGTCCGTACTTACAAAACTGTCGTAATAAAACCCCCGTGTACCCCAAAGCAAACTTAATGCATTTAACAAAGGCCTATTGCTTGTATAAATATAAATATTGGCTTCTGGACGATAGCTGGCTACCTTAAAACCTGTAAATCCGGAATGTGTCATCGCTACAATGGCAGTTGCTTTTAAATGATCACTGATTCTGACGGCTGTAAAGCAAATTTCATCACTGGCAAAAGTGGGAGAGGCGTGGCTGGGTTTCTTTCCTTTGTAATAGACCCGTCGATCTTCTTCCACATCAGTGATGATTTTTCCCATGGTTTCAACCACTTTTACTGGATATTTACCCACCGAGGTTTCTGCACTCAACATCACTGCATCTGCGCCATCTAATACCGCATTGGCCACATCATTTATTTCTGCCCTAGTGGGTACACTGTCCAAAATCATGCTCTCCATCATTTGGGTTGCTATTATCACCGGTTTTGAAGCATGAATGCATTTCTCTACGATGGATTTTTGAATGAGTGGTACCCGTTGCATTGGCATTTCCACACCCAAATCACCGCGAGCAACCATAATTCCATCTGATACTTTTATAATTTCGTCAATGTTTTTAACCCCTTCTGGCTTCTCAATTTTGGCAATTACCCTTGCAGACTTACCGGCTTTTTCTATGAGGCGTTTTAAATCTACAATATCTTCCGCGCTTCTTACAAAACTAAGTGCTATCCATTCCACATCATTTTCAAGCCCAAAAGCCAAATCCATTAAATCTTTTTCGGTGAGACTTGGAACTGACAAACAGGTGTCTGGCAGGTTAAATCCCTTGTTACTGCTTAATCTACCTCCAGCAACAACCCTTGCTTCCAATCCTGTTTGGCCAGTAATTTGGGTTATTTCCAATTCAACCTTACCATCGTTTAACAAAATACGTTCACCAGGTTTGGCATCCAATGCCAAACGAGAGTAACTTACATAAAGTTGATTTACTGTAGAAACAGATTCTAGGGTGGTTATAGAAATAGAATGTCCTTCTTTCAAATCTATCTCTCCATCAACTTTGCCAATTCGCAGTTTGGGGCCTTGTAAATCCTGCAATATGGCAATATGGGTACCATATTCTTGGTTGATATCTCGAATATGTTTCAATACTGTCAGGTGATCCTCTTTGGTACCATGCGAAAAGTTGAGTCGGCAAACATCTACACCCGCTTGAATGATATTTTCAAGCATTTCTCGTGAATGGGTTGCTGGGCCTATAGTTGCGATTATTTTGGTTTTGTTGAATTTAATTTTGTTCATCTGTAAATAATAAACTTGAATCTTTTCCCAATATATTGTTTTCGGTGGTGTATGTTTCTAACCAAGTGAGCCAAATCAACTTCGAAATTTGAATTTCTTGTAAAATATAGAATAGCGAGATTGACGCTACAAGGTTAAGCGGTTTTAACCACATCTCAAGTTTTATTTTGGCATTATCCCCTTTTACAACAAGCAAATAGTCTGCTTTCGGCTTAGAATTGAACAATCGCCCTGCATCGGATACTAACCAAAACTCCAAATCTTCATTTTCAGGTTTAAAATTGAAAAATGGATGTTCTGAAGATAATTTTCCCCGGGTATCAGTAATGGGGATTGAACTCAACCAAAATGAGGTGGATAATGCATTATCTATCAGCCAGGCAAGCCTTTCAGGTTTTTCTATAGTATGCAACGCAGCCACTGCAAAATCATTTATTTCGCTTGGAAATGCGATTATTTCACGTTTGGCCATGATTTTTTTTGCAAAAATAAATCATAAGTTTTAAGGATATTAAAAAATACTGTTAATTTGCACCCGCAAATAAAACCACAAAAGTATCATGTCAGAAATTGCAGAAAAAGTAAAAGCCATCATCGTTGACAAACTCGGTGTTGAAGAATCAGAAGTAATCACTGAAGCTAGCTTCACCAATGATTTAGGTGCAGACTCCTTAGACACTGTTGAGTTGATTATGGAATTCGAAAAAGAATTCGATATCAGCATTCCAGACGATCAGGCTGAAAAAATTCAGACTGTTGGCGAAGCTGTTCGTTACATCGAAGAAAACAAAAAGTAATCCATGCAACTCAAAAGGGTTGTAGTTACCGGTTTGGGGGCACTAACCCCAATAGGGAATTCAGTATCCGAATATTGGCAAGGCTTGCTTGCTGGAAAAAGCGGTGCTGGACTCATCACGCGCTTTGATGCCACCAAATTCAAGGTAAAATTTGCCTGTGAAGTAAAAGATTTTGACATTACACAGTTTATGGATAGAAAGGAAGCCCGTAAAATGGATACTTTCACTCATTATGGTGTTGTGGCTGCGGATCAGGCAATCGAAGATAGCGGATTAATGCTTCAACCCCACAATCCAGACAGAATTGGAGTTATTTGGGGTTCCGGAATAGGTGGACTAAACACCTTCTATCAGGAAGTAACAGATTTTGCGAAGGGCGATGGAACGCCTCGTTTCTCGCCCTTCTTTATTCCTAAAATGATTATTGATATAGCCAGCGGGCATATTAGTATAAAGCATGGATTTAGAGGTCCAAATTATGCAACCGTTTCTGCTTGTGCAACATCGACCCACTCAATAATAGACGCATACAATCTTATCCGATTGGGTAAGGCAGATGCTATTGTTACGGGCGGATCCGAAGCATGCGTAAACGAGCCTGCTATGGGTGGTTTTACAAACATGAAAGCCTTAAGTGAAAGAAATGATGATTTTGCCACCGCAAGCAGGCCTTTTGATGCCAATCGCGATGGTTTTGTTTTGGGTGAAGGTGGTGCGGCTTTGGTTTTGGAAGATCTCGACCATGCATTGGCAAGGGGTGCCAAAATTTATGCAGAAATGGTAGGCAGTGGAATGACTGCCGACGCGTATCATATTACAGCACCACATCCTGAAGGACTGGGTGCGAGAAATGTTATGAAAGTTGCCTTGGAAGATGCTTACATGAAGCCAGAAGACATAGATTATATCAATGTACATGGTACAAGTACCCCTCTGGGTGATATTGCTGAAACTTTGGCTATCATAGCTGTGTTTGGAGAAAATGCATACAAATTGAATATAAGCAGCACCAAAAGTATGACGGGTCACCTTTTAGGGGGTGCCGGTGCCGTAGAATCGTTGGCATGTATTCTGGCTGTAAAAGAAGGAATTATTCCCCCAACAATCAATCATTTTACAGACGATCCCGACATAGATTCTAGATTAAATTTAACCTTTCATACGCCACAAAAAAGAGAAGTTCGGGCCGCTTTGAGCAACACCTTTGGTTTTGGAGGGCATAATGCTTCCGTGATTTTCAAAAAATACGAAAGTTGATTTGCCTATACGTCACTTTTTTTCCAAAGAAAAATTAAAATTTTCCTCTCAAATTTACAGGATTACTGGAATTAGACCGGGTAGAATTTCCATTTACCGTGAAGCATTACGCCATAGCTCGGTAAACGACCTAGAATCTGAAAAAAAAGCCAGCAAGAACGACAATGAACGACTTGAATTTTTAGGCGATGCTATTTTGGGTTCAGCTGTAGCTGAAATGTTGTTTCTCTCATTTCCGTATAAACAAGAAGGTTTTTTAACCGAAATGCGCACCCGAATTGTAAATCGGGATCAAATGGCTTTCCTATGCTATAAATTGGGTTTGGTAGACATTATGCAAATTAAACCCGAATTGTTAAAAAATCCAGTGGCCATAAAAACCATTGGCAGCAATGCTTTGGAAGCGCTTATTGGCGCTATTTATTTAGATAAGGGTTATAAGGTGGCTAAAAACTTTATTGTGCACCGTTTGGTGGGTCAATATTTGGATTTGGAAAAGCTCATGAATACAACCATAAGTTATAAGGCCGTATTGTTGAAATGGGCACAGCAAAACCGCAAAGTAGTTTCTTGGATTCACAACAGGGAAGGTACCGAAAACCGAGAAATCCACGTACTCACCTTGCTTTTTGATGATGTAGAAGTAGTAACGGATAAAAACCGCACCCGAAAAATGGCGGAAGAATTATGTTGTGAGAAAGCCTGCCGAATTTTTGGGATTGAATAAAAATCATTATGTTGAAGAATCATTTTTTTTCGTAAGCAGTCGGTTCATTGGTTTAATGCAAGCCAATGTGGCGAAAAATATCAACAAGGCACCCAATAACATAGGTGCTCCAGGTAATTCTATAGGTGCTTCATTGCTTGTAAAATAAGCAAATAAATTATTCATTATTAGCGGACCCAATACAGATGTTAAGGCAATCATGGAAGTAATGCCACCGTTCAATTCTCCTTGTTGGTTCATTGGTACTTGTCTAGACATGATACCCTGCATCGTAGGGCCAACTATTCCACCTAGTGTATAAACGGCAATAAAAGACAACATCATGGTGGTATTTTGTGCCAATGCAAAAAGCAACATTCCCAAGAAATACATAGCCATTCCATAAATTACAGATTTTTTTTCGCCTAACTTTGGAATTAAAATGCGAATGAGTCCACCTTGCACTATAGCCACCATTATGCCTACAATGCTTAATGAAATGCCTACCATGGTTTGCGACCAATGAAATTTGTACATGGTGTAAAAGGACCAGTTGCTCTGCACTGCATGGGAAGCGAGGTAGAGCAAAAACAAGGGAAGCATTAGTGCCATTGCCATAGGAAATTGTTTCAACTGCGCAAGAGAACCCACAGGATTGGCTCTGCTCCACTCAAATTTGCGTCTTTGTCCTGTTGGTAAACTTTCTGGCAACATAAAATAACACAATGCAGCGTTGATTAATGAGAGGCAAGCTGCTATCCAAAAGGGAACCCTTGGTCCAATAATACCCGCCAAACCACCAATTATTGGTCCCAAAATAAAACCAACGCCAAAGGCAACGCCAATGAGTCCAAAATTCTGTGCTCTTTTTTCCGGAGCAGATATATCTGCAATGTATGCACTAGCCGTGGTGAAACTTGCACCGCACATTCCGGCGAAAACCCTTCCCATAAACAATAAAGTGAGGGTGGGTGCCAAAGCGTGAAACACATAATCCAGGCCAAGGCCTAACAAGGCTATAATGAGGACAGGTCTACGGCCAAATCTGTCGCTTAATGCACCCATAAAAGGCGCAAATAAAAATTGGGCAGCAGCATAAGCAAATATGAGAAAACCACCCCATTGGGCAGCTTTGCTTAGGTTTAAACCGCCAATTTGAGAAATTAAAGTTGGTAAAATTGGAATAATAATTCCAATTCCAATCACATCAATTAATAGGGTAATAAATATAAGAGAAAGCGGACGATTTGATTGCATTGGGCAAAGATAAAATATCTGCCAATATTTAATTCATTGCCTATGAATGCATTATTTAATTCAAAGTTAAAATCTATGGTTTTTGTTCAGAAATTGCGTTTTTGTCAAATCATTTATATAGTTTTGAAAGATGAAAATTGTAAAACAAATTCTCATTGGCCTTGGCATTCTCCTAGCATTATTACTACTTGTTGCCGCATTTCTCCCTAAATCACTTAGCCTTTCTGAAACAATTGTTATCCGTAAACCCCAAAAAGAGGTAATGGATTACTTGAAAGTTCTGAAGAACCAAGATGCGTTTAGTGAATGGGTAAAAGCAGATCCAAACCTGCACCCGGAAATTACAGGAACCGACGGAACAGTGGGAGCCAAGCAAAGTTGGAACAGCAAAATAGATGATGTTGGCGAAGGAAATCAAACGATAACGGCATTGACTGAGAGCAGAATGGATGTTGACATTGAATTTATACGTCCAATGAAAGGCAAAGCGAAAGCGGGAAATATTTTAAAACCTATTTCTGAAAAAGAAACAGAACTTACTGTCACATTTTTTATGGAAGCCAACTGGCCTTTTAATTTAATGGCCAATACCATGGGACGCTATTTTGTGGGTAAAACTGAAAAACAGAATTTGTTGAATATTAAACAGATTTTGGAAAAATAAAGCACGCATAAATGAAGCAATTCTTATACAAAATAAATAGCTTCGCCCAAAAAATATTCTATTTTACTAGCTCCCATTCCAGTGTCTCTTTAGGAGGCACTGGCAATTTGAACCCACACCTATACTTTCGGAAACTGGAATGTGAGTTTAATTCTCTATTTCCGGAAGTTTTACCATTTGTCCCGTTTCTTTGGTAAACTGGCACCATTCGCAATCGGTTTTTCCGCAACCTTTTAAAAATTCGAAGCTTTGTAATTTTCGATTTCCTTCTTTTAGAAAATATTTTAAATAATCCAATTCTTCTGTGGAATAAGTTTGCTTAAATACAGGAAATTCGCCATCATCATTTCTTTCTAAAGAGTCAATTACCGCTAAAGAAGGGCGCCAATCTTTGCCCGTTTGGTTGCCAATAATTAACATGTAAATTCCCAATTGAAACCAATATTTCGAAGGCAATTTTCTTTCTTCTATAGATTTTGCAGATGGTGCTTTGAAATTCTTTTCTGCATTTTTCGAATTACCGGTTTTGTAATCTACGATGGTAACATCGTTTCCGTTGAACACCAATTTGTCGGTTTTTCCTCCCACAATAACACCGTCTATGCTGGTTTCCAGCCAACGTTCCAAAATGATGGCTTGGTATTGTTTAAATTCATCCACGCGCAATTTGTAATATTTTGGCAATTGGTCTCTGCCTTGTTGCAATCGGGTTTCATAGCTTATTTGGGTAAAAGAGCTTCTTTTGCGAAACATTTCATATTCAAACCAACCAACGAATGTTTTTTCATCGGGCCAATTCTTTTTGTTTACCCCTTCATCCATTAAGCGACTCAATGTATCGTGCACAGCCAAACCGTAGCCAAGGGATGCGCTGGGCGCAGAGGGTACCCTAACAATACGACCAAAATAGAATTTTAAGCCACAGTCCAAAATGTCATACAAAGTGCTTGGCGAAAATTTGAATCCCTCAACTTGTTTGCGCAGCCAATTCGTTTCTAAAACTTCAACAACCGGTGGACTCACATTGGCCAATAATTTTTCTTCAGCCACTAACAAATCGGATTTTGGGATTTCTATTTCATCGAAAACAGCACCATCCGTAATTTCTACAAGAAATTTTGAGGGATGCAATGCCGTCCCTTTTGCATCAATTTTTTTACCAGTATAAGAAACGGTTAAAGCTGATTTTGCCCGGGTTAAGGCTACGTAAAACAATCTTCTTCGTTCCTCTGAATTGTCCTCTTCTTCCATTTCATGAGCATGATTTTGGTTAAATGTTTGAAACAGTTTTCCCAATTTAAATGGGTATGCATTTGCCCTGTCTTTCTCCCAGGCTTCTTGCTCAGCACCAATAATAATTACATGTTTAAACTCAAGCCCTTTGGAACTATGCGCTGTGGTAAGTGTAACACCGTTATGACTTCCGATTCGTTTTTCCAATGGAATGGCAATTGAATTCTTTCGCATCTTTTCTAAATCTTCCATGCATTCACCCAATGTTAAAAAAGGCCTGCGTTGATTCATGGTATTTACATAATTCATAAAAGTATGCAACTGTTCCATCAACCATTCGCGTTCATCGCTTTTTAGCGCACCAGCCAAGAAACCGCCATTTGCGATTATTTCTTGCACCAATTGTGGAACGTTCATATTCGCTGCGTTTTTTAGCCAATGCTCTACATTTTTCCATAAACTTCTTAGCGCTGCTCTTTTTTCCCCTTCAAACAAATTGTTTTGCTGAGGGTTTTTGGCGTATTCCGCTAAAAAATCGCGCCATTTTAAATCTTCCTTTTTGCGCTTATAAATCTCCACAGAAATGGAAGCTACTTCATAAGGAGAAATAGCATACAAATCTGTATGCAATAAATTGTAAAGTAAATGTTCTCCCTTGTGTGGCATTTCTAATTCCAACGCCAAATATTGCAGCCAATTGCAAAGTTTATTTATCATAGGCTCTGCCAAAATATTTACACTTTTGGCCAGCATAAATGGTACTGCATTTAGTCTTAAAACATCAGCCAATTCATCGGCCCAAGCATGTTTGGCATAAATCACAGCAATCTCATTATAGGGTGTTCCACTAGCATAAATAGATTTGATTTTATCGGAAATTCCATAGGCTTCATGAAACCGATTTCGGTAATGCAAAAATTCAATGTTCGATGCATTGGATACATTGTTTTCGCCGGCAGCTGTTAATTCTTTGCTCAATCCTTCAATTTGATAAATCAAGCGGCCGCTGTTGTTTGAAATTAATTTCTTAGCAGCATCTAAAATGATTTGGGTGCTTCTGTAATTTTCAGTGAGAACTATGGTTTTTAAGTTAGCCGAATACTTATGGGCGAATTCTAACATATTGCTCACCCTAGCGCCTTGGAAAGCATAAATACTCTGGTCATCATCGCCTACCACAAAACAATTTGGATTGTCATCCCAAAATTCAATAAGTTTATAAACGATAGTATTCTGCACGCCGCTTGTATCTTGGTATTCATCTACCAAAATGTATTGGAATTTTTCTTGGTAAATGGATAGTAATTCTGCATCCAAATGCATGGCGTCTACCACCCAATGAATCATGTCGCTGAATTCGTATATGCCAAATTCTTTTTTGCGCAGTTGGTATTTTTCAAACAATTTTGAAGCAGAAATTAATTTGTTCCAGTCTCTTATCAATTCATCATATTTGGCTCTCTTTATACTGCCAGCGGCACCCCATTTGGTGGTGGTTTTATATACGTATTCTGGAAACGTGGCAATAAAGTTTTCCTCGTCCGTTAACTGTGATACAAGAGATGTAAATATTTCTGTGGTGTAACTTTCTTCTTGCATTAGCTTAAAAAGATTGCCCAATTGATGCCTCAAATTGGCTGGATCTTCTTGGTAATTTTTAATGGGTTCGGTTGCCGGAATTTCCCGAATCAATGCATCCATTAATTCCAATTTTTCCAAATCATCCATAACCCGAAGTTCACGTTGCGAAAATTTCTCAGGATGCTCTTGAATGATCCTGTTGCACAAACCATGAAAAGTATGTATGTTCACCCTGTATGCATCCGCACCCATGAAGCGACTTAGCCGCTGCCGCATTGCTGCAGTGCCAGCTTCCGTGTAGGTAAGGCACAGAATATCTTCTGGCAATGCATCCGTTTTGTCAAGTATATTTAGAATGCGGGTTGCCAATATTTGGGTTTTACCTGTTCCAGGTCCTGCAATTACCATTACGGGTCCTTCTATAGCTTCTACTGCTTGTTGTTGCGCGCTATTAAGCGTTTTAAATAAAGTATTAAAATCAGATGACATAGAGCTGAATTATTTGTTGTAAAATAAAAACATAATTGGCTAATTGTATCACAAAATGTTACATTTTCTTATAATACTGTGTACAAATGCCTAAACCGAAAGGATATGAATTTGTTATTGCTAAAATTGGCAACAAAACAGACAAAATGGCATTAAATATTTGAATAGTGTACATGTATTTTATAGAAAGTAGACAAGATGGCGTATGTTGTGAAATGGTATATCGTTTGAAAACCAAAACGTATAAAATTAATACAAAGTAAAAATGAGCAATATGAAATTCGTTGGAACCAACCGCCCTTTCTTGATTGATGTTTTCAATCCACAATATGTAAACCGTTTTTTTGGTGAAATGCTGAATAACGAAGATGAAAACATGCCTCCTTTGGCCGACTTTAAACCAAGATCTGAAATTGTAAAAACGGAGCATGGTTTTGAAGTGAAGGTATCCATTCCGGGTGTAAAAGAAGAAGATGTAAAAATTGAATTGGATGGCAATTTACTAACCATTAGCGGAGAACACAAAAGTGAACATACTGATACCAATATCAATGTGCTTCGAAGCGAAATCAGTTATGGTAAATTTAGCCGCAGTTTCACGTTAACCAGCGACATAGACCAATCGAAGATTGAGGCTGAGTTTAAACATGGTATGCTAAAGGTTAGCTTGCCAGTTTCTGAAAAGGCAATGCCAAAGACCATAGAAATTAAAAAATAATTAAATTTAATGACGCTTTGTGAGTTGCTAAATCACAAATAGAAAAAATAGTTTTTTCATAGTGTAGTTAGGGAGCCCCCGTTTTGTAGAAATGCAATCGGGGGTTTTTGTTTTAATAAATTAAAGAAATTTGCAATTGTTTTGTATTATTGTAAAAATAGAATCGATAATTATCATGTCAAAATTAGAAGTAAAAAATTCAATAGCAATAAATGCCAGTGCTGCGCAAATTTGGGATGTGTTAATAAATCCGCAACACACTCCCAAATATATGTTTGGTTGCAAAACCATATCCGATTGGAAAATTGGAAGCTTGCTTCTATGGCAAACCAATTTCGAAGGAAAGGAAACTGTATTTGTAAAAGGAACAATTTTGGAAATCGAACCCAATCGCAAATTGGTTTACACCGTAATTGATCCATTTTCAACCATGGAAGATATTCCAGCAAATTACCTCAATGTACATTATTTATTAACCCAGGAGAATGAAAAAACTACTTTGACAGTAATTCAAGATGGATTTGAAAATGCAGCGGAGGGTGAAAAGCGCTACCAAGAAGTTTACAACAGTGGTGAAGGATGGATGCCCATAATGTTGCAGATTAAAGAAATTGCAGAATCTCTATGAAATGGAGATTTGTGTTATTCGGATTGCTGTTTTTTTGCCAACTCCATTCGCAAACAATTTTAATTCTCGGATCCGCACAAGACGCTGGATATCCCCATATTGGATGTAAAAAGGAATGCTGCAAACAAGCTTGGAAGAATCAAACCCATGAAAATGTGGTAAGCTTTGCCTTGGTAGATACAATTGGTAAAAAGTGGTGGATGTTTGAGGCCACACCGAATATTACAGAACAATTAAATTTATTTAAAGAATTAACAGATTCCGTGTATCCATATTTACCTGCCGGTATATTTATAACGCATGCCCACATTGGTCATTATACGGGGTTGATGTATTTGGGCAAAGAAGCACTCAATGCCAAAAAAGTGCCGATTTATTGTTTGCCCAAAATGGCCTCTTTTCTGAAGAAAAATGGACCCTGGAGTCAATTGGTAAAATTAGAAAACATTGCGATAACCATTTTAAAAGAAAATGATACTTTTCGGTTGAATGAACGAATTTCTGTTCTTCCTTTTCGGGTTCCACATAGAGATGAATATAGCGAAACCGCTGGATTTAACATTAAAGTAGCAAGCAAACGGATTTTATTTATTCCTGATATTGACAAATGGTATAAGTGGAATAAAAATATAGTTGATGAAGTGGAAAACTCCGACTTGGCTTTATTGGATGCTACTTTTTTTAGCGATGGAGAATTGTCGGGGCGCAACATGAAGGAGATACCCCATCCATTTGTAAATGAAACATTTGCCTTATTTGACACTGTAAATTCAGATGTCAGAAATCGAATATACTTTATTCATTTTAACCATACCAATCCTTTACTTTGGGATGATAAGTTAAAAATGTATGTGTTAGAAAAAGGGTATAGGATTGCATATACAAAATTGAAAATTTATTTGTGAAAACAATTCGGTTTTATCTATTTTCGAAAAATGCAATCTGAAGCAAAGAATTTCGAAGAATATTTGGCCGAATTGCCAGATGACCAAAAAGAACCCATTCAAAAAATGGTAGAGGTGATTCGAAAGAATTTGCCAGAAGGATTTGGGGAAGAACTGGGTTATGGAATGTTGGCTTGGGTTATTCCATTTTCTTTGCACCCAGCAGGGTACCACGCCAACCCCAAAGTGCCAGTTCCATTTATTAATTTGGCATCGCAAAAGAACCATATTGGATTTTACCATATGGGATTGTATGGCAGCAGTCCCTTGTTGGACTGGTTTTTGGCGGAATGGCCCAAGCATTCAAAAAGGAAATTAGACATGGGCAAAGCTTGCGTCCGGTTTAAAAAAGCAGGTGATATACCCTTTGAACTAATAGGAGAATTGTGTACAAAAATAACACCCATACAATGGTTGGATATTTATAATTCGCATGAATTGAATGGTAAATAAATTATTTTCTGCCATCCTATGATACCCAAAAAAAATTTAAAGGCTGTATTTGCGGTCTTTTTTTTGCATGTACCCGCATAGATTCCCTATTTTTACCGCCCAATGTTAGCAACGCAGTCGAATAAAATGAGCCAAACCAACACCCAATATAACCAAATTCTTGCCACTTGCCGAAATATTTTTGTGCGAAAGAATACAGATTACGGAACTTCTTGGCGTGTTTTTAGACCCCAAAGTATTACGGATCAAATTTTTATCAAGGCCCAACGAATAAGAAACATTGAAAGCAGCGGCAACAATATTATTGGGGATGAGATTGATGGAGAGTTTATGGGTATTGTCAATTACAGCATCATTGCCCTGGTTCAATTGCAACTTTTGGATGAAGTGCGAGATACTACGAACATTGATGAAATTTTGGACCTGTATGATTATCATGCCCATCTTACTAGAGATTTAATGCTGATGAAAAATACGGATTATGGCGAAGCTTGGCGAGATATGCGCATCAGTAGTTTTACCGATTTGATTTTGGTTAAAATAGCCCGCATTAAACAAATTGAAGACAACCAAGGCAAAACAATTGCCAGCGAAGGTGCTTCAGCAAATTACCAAGATATCATAAACTATGCTATTTTTGCACTTATCCGACTAACCGAAAAATGAAAATAATTGTACAAATAGCCCGCATTCTTACGGCCCTGCTCTTTATCTTTTCAGGTGTTATTAAACTGAATGATCCATCGGGGTTCTCCATAAAATTAAATGAATATTTTGATGTTTTTGCGCAAGATGTGAGCACTGTTCAAGACACATTGAAAATTTCTCTATCGGATGGCACCAAAGTATTGGGCTCAAAATCTTATGTAATTAACCATTTTGACACAGAACGAGAATTGGCCATTAGCAGCGCAATAGATACTACCCAGGACGTAACCAAAATACTGACCATTGGCAAAAGAAAAGATTCAATTTGGAAAGAGGTTGTAAAAATAAATTATGAGTTAACGTTTACAGCAACCTTGGCTGGGCAAAGCGCGATAGAAACAGAAATGGATTTGCCAGATTCATTAACTGTAGCCATGTTTGCCTTAAAAGCCACGGTTGGCAGCAAGGGTCTTTTCCAAAAAGACTATAAAGTGTCTGTTGCTAGCCCGGTAAATGCCAAAACGAGCATCAACCTTCGCGACCATGTAAAAATGGAAAGTGGGTTAAATGGATTCTTCAAGTGGTTAAAAAAATACTCTTTGTTTCTTAGTATTTTCGTTTGCGCACTGGAAGTAATTCTGGGTTTTGCGCTTATTGTAGGTTGGAGTATTAGATTTACCACTTGGATGCTGTTGCTTCTTATTTTATTTTTTACATTCCTTACTTTTTATGCAGCGTTTTTTAATAAAGTTACAGATTGCGGTTGCTTTGGAGATTTTCTTCACCTAAAACCTTGGCAAAGTTTCAACAAGGATCTTATTTTATTGGTATTCATATTGATTATTTTCTTTGGGAAAAAGTTCATCAAACCATGGTTTAGCAAAAGCTTTGGATGGAAATTTATGACATTTATTACTTTGATTTCTTCGGGATTTGGCGTTTTTTGTTATTTATACTTGCCTATTTGGGATTTTCTGCCGTACAAAGAAGGCAATGATATTAAAAAAATTATGACCGATGTGCCGGTGGGCATGCGGGCTTCTGACAGTATTACTTTGTCTTTTGTTTTGCACAAAGGAATGGATAGTGTAGAAGTGCCATTTTCTGCACCTTATAAGGAGTATTCAGAAAAAATAAAGGCTGGCTGGAAAGCCGACGCCAATAGCAGAAGGCAAAAGGTGGTTATTGAGGGGTACAAAAACCCAATCCATGATTTTGTAATTACAGATACCAAGGCTGGGATAGAATATAAGGATACTTTTTTAAACAATGCAAACTATCAACTTATGTGGGTGGTTCCATATATAGACAATGCGTATCAAGGGTGTACACCAGAAATTAAAGAAATTTCAGAATGGTCAAAATCAAAACGCTTTCGTTTTTGGGCTTTGTGCAGTTCTGGTCCTGATTTAATAGATGCATGGGTGAAACAGAACAAGGCAGGTTTTCAATTTTACGTATCCGACCAAAAAACGTTACTATCCATTGCCAGATATGCTCCGACTCTTTATTTGTTTAAAGGACCTATTTCTTTGCGCAAGTGGAGTGGTAGAAATTTGCCGAGCCTAAAAAAATTGGAAAAACTGACTTCAAAATGAGGCGCTTTTTGGCGCAGAAACTACTTTTTTTATTTTCGGTCCTTCTCGGATTGGTGGTCTTCATTTTTATTATGTTCGCTTCATTGCCATCGCCAGAGCAAATTCTTATAGGGCAGCGCAGTGATAAGGCTACAACGGAAGCCATTGTCAAAGATTTGGGGTTAGACCAGTCTAAAGCCATACAGTTCGCATGGTATATCAATGATTTATCTCCAATATCCATTTACCAAATGGATAGTAAGAAAAGGATAAAAGTTTCTGGTTATTCTATCTTTAAAACAAAAACAAGGGATGTAATTGTAAAATTGCCCTACCTAAGAACCTCATTTATTAAAAAGCAGCCCGTTTCAACCATTTTGGCAGATGCTTTTGTTGGGACCTTGGTACTTGCATTTGCTTCATTGCTATTTGCATTGGCTCTTGGCATCCCCTTGGGTGTTTTGGCTGCCCGCAAGAAAGGAAGTTTTTTAGACAATGCAATTGTTGGGATTTCTACAATCGGAATCTCAGTACCGTCCTTTTTTTCGGCCATGTTGTTCGCCTGGCTATTTGGTTTTGTATGGAAGAAATACACGGGACTGAGTATGACAGGCAGTTTGTGGGAAATTGACCCAATGGGCAATGGGCGAGTTCTGGCATTGAAAAATTTAATTTTACCTGCCTTGGCATTGGGTATTCGGCCACTCGCAGTATTTATTCAACTTACACGGAATACAATGGTGGATGTGCTTCATATGGATTATATAAGAACAGCTCGGGCAAAAGGATTGTCTGAACGCAAAGTAATTTGGAAGCACGCATTCCCCAATGCTGTCAATCCATTGGTAACATCTATAGGTGGTTGGTTAAGCAGTTTATTGGCTGGGGCTTTCTTCACAGAATATATTTTTAACTGGAAAGGTTTGGGTAAAGTTACGATTGAAGCGTTGCAACAGAGTGATTTACCTGTAATCATGGGTACCGTGTTATTCACAGCCTGTATGTTTTTTATTATTAATCTATTTACAGAAATGTTGTACTTTTGGCTCGATCCGCGATTGCGTTATGAATAAAATTTATTTGGTTGGTTTGCCTGGCGCTGGCAAAAGTCATTCTGGCAGAATGATAGCCCAAGAATTGGGCTGGGATTTCTATGACCTAGATTATATGTTAGAATTGGAAATGCAGAAATCTGTAGGATCAATTTTTGAAGATCATGGTGAAGAAATTTTTAGAAAGTTAGAAAAAGAAACCTTACAAAAAACGGCCAGTTTAAAAAATGCAGTGATAAGTTGTGGAGGTGGTACTGCATGCTTTGAAGGGAACATGGATTGGATGCAAAAACAGGGTTTAACCATTTTTTTAAATCCACCCATTGAAACAATTATACCCAGAATTTTAAAAAACAAGAACAAAAGACCCTTGTTTAAAGGGTTAAAAGAAGGTCAACTCAGGCACAAATTGAATGAATTTGCTGTAAAAAGGGGTGAATTTTATAGCAAAGCACGTTTTATTTGGAATAAAGAGGAGCCCAACGCCAAAATGTATAGTGCTGTAAATCAATTGCTTAAAATTTATTCCTAGCCATTTTAAGCATTTTGTGAATTAAACGTGAATAAATACCATGCTATCAAGGGTTTCAGGGGCTTGACAATTTGAAATCAATGTATACTTTTGTCCACGTAAAACCCTTAATTAATTCATAACAAATGAACAAATCAGATCTAATCGGTAAAATGGCCACAGATGCAGGCGTTACCAAAGCTCAAGCACAAGCAGCACTTAACAGTTTCATCGCTTCAAGCACAGGCGCTTTGAAAAAAGGCGACAAAGTAATCCTTGTAGGATTCGGTACTTTCTCTGTTAGCAAACGTAGCGCGCGTAAAGGTCGCAACCCACAAACAGGTAAAGAAATTAGCATCCCAGCAAAGAAAGTTGTACGTTTCAAAGCAGGTGCAGATCTTAGCGGTAAAGTAAAGTAATTTACAAAAAAAAATTTAAAAAACCCTGCCGGAAATGGCGGGGTTTTTTATTTTTTCTGGGTGCCATTTCCATGTAATTTTGCACCATGCATATCCATAACCGGCAATTGTTTCTGCAGTCCATGGCGCAAACGAGCCCCGAACCTTTGCTCATAGAAATGGTTTCAGCAAAAGGACATTATTTACAGGATATTGACGGAAAAAATTATTTAGATTTAATCAGCGGAATTTCTGTTTCCTCCTTAGGCCATGGCCATCCCAAAATTGTGGAAGCCGTTAAAACCCAGGCAGAATCTCACATGCATTTGATGGTTTATGGCGAATTGGTGCAAAGCGTACAAGTAAAACTTGCAACATTGCTCACAAATTTGTTGCCGCCAAGTTTAAATTCTGTTTTTTTGGTAAATTCAGGCTCAGAAGCGGTTGAAGGAGCCATGAAATTGGCAAAACGGTTTACCGGGAAAACTGGGTTTGTAGCCCATACAAAAGCCTACCACGGCAGCACACAAGGTGCTTTAAGTTTAATGGATGAATCTTATTTCACTGCTGCTTTTAGGCCTTTATTGCCTGGAGTGAAATTTATTAATCAAAACGACATTGCCGCCATTGCAGAATTGGGCAATCAAGTGGCGGCGGTAATTGTTGAAACTGTTCAAGCTGAAAAAGGCGCTATTCCTTGTGATGTAGCCTACTTAAAGGCATTGCGCAAGTATTGTAACGAATCTGGGGCATTGCTGATATTTGATGAAATACAAACCGGTATGGGCCGCACAGGTAGTTTATTTTCATTCGAACAATTGGATGTAATACCCGATGTTTTACTGCTGGGAAAGGCTTTTGGTGGAGGTATGCCCTTAGCTGCGTTTGTCGCTTCCAGTTCAATCATGTCAAGTTTGTCCAATCACCCAGTTTTAGGGCATATTACCACTTTTGGCGGTCATCCTGTTTCTTGCGCTGCAGCCTTTGAATCCCTTCAGTTATGCGCAAATGGCTTGGATGATTTTAACATTCATGCCAAAAGTGCCTTGTTTAAATCCAAACTTGTGCATCCTAAAATTTTGAAAACTACAGGAATGGGCCTGCTTCTAGCGGTGCATTTAGAATCTGAATCCGTATGTAAAATACTCATCCAACATTGTTTATCTCAAGGCGTTTTTTCCGATTGGTTTTTACACGCACCACATTGTTTGCGTATAGCGCCGCCATTGACTATTACCGAAGAAGAAATTGGGTATGCTTGCAATGTTGTTCTACAAGGTTTGAATAGTTTATAGGCCTATTTCAGAAAATAAAAATCGGTTTTAACAATCGATAGACACGAAAGCCATTAACAAAAGTTTCATACAAACATTATTTTGAATTTGGGGGGAGAATAACTTAAATTTGTATAAATAATTAGGATAATAACCATAAAATAAAATGAAAAAAGGAAAATTGTTTCTTTTGGCGGGAATGGCCATACTTCTGGTTGCTGGCATAAATGCATGCAAAGGAGTTAAAGATAATAAAGACAATATTACCAGTGCCCAAGATTTCTCTAGCTCAGAAACAGAGTTTGCCGGTGCATTTGATATTACTGACGATGTAAACCAAAGTGATGGAAAAATCAAAAAAGGGGGTTCCACTTTGTTGCCTCCAGAGGCTATTTTTACTTGGGATGATTCCGTATTTGATGCAACAGGTATAGAATATCACATAAATTTTGGTCCCTTGGGCACCACCACACCCAAAGGTATGCTTTGTGGTGATGGTAAATATAGATCGGGTGTAATCCATGTGAAAGTTTCCAATAATTACCTTGCCATTGGCACGGTTGCAACTGTGAGTTCCACTTCAATGGACGAATATAACAGTGGCGATGGAACCAATATGTTCAAGGTAGAAGGTTCTTTTTCTGTGACACGCACCGCTGCCGAGCAGTTGGATATTGTTGTTACAGGTGGTAAAATTACCGACGGCGATGGAAAAACTGCGGAGTTTACAGGTTCAAAAACCATTATACGTACTTCTGGCTCAGGCACGCCTGGCATGTGGGGCGATACTTATGAAGTAACTGGAAGTGGAAACGGTAAAAACAAAGACGGCGATACGTACACTTGGAAAATTACAAAAGCGTTGGTTAAGAAAATGGAAGTTGGGTGTGCCAAAACTTTTGTGGCAGGTATTATTGAAATTAAAAATACCTCAGCGAATACCAGTTTAAAAATTGATTTTGATCCTTACAGCAACGCTGCTTGCGATAGAGTAGCAAAAGCAATTTTTGGAACCAGAGAAATTATTTTCACTGTGAAATAATACACATTTATTTGATTTTAAAAAGGGTCAACTCCACCGGTTGACCCTTTTTTTATACATTTGCATGTCTTGAGAAAGCAGTTTTTAATACCCCTTTTTGCCATATTTGCCGTTTTGTGGGTTTCGTGTAAAACCGAAAAAAACAGAACCCAAGAATTAGAGCCCGCTATTGTGGGCGGAAAAATGATATTTAGGATTGCCTCTTTTTCTCATTTGGTGCATCATTTTATATTGCCATACGACAGTAAATTTTTGCCATCCACAGCTTCCGTTTTTCTCTTTGATTCTTCCAATACGGATGGGAATGGTTTTGTTTATAGAATTGATTTTGGAAAAGGCATTTATTGCAAAGATGGATACAAAAGAAAAGGGAGTTTTACCATCGAAGTTTCTGATACTTTCCATGGTTATGCAGTAAATGGGAATTGGCAATCCATTGCTTCAGATAGTTTTGCGGTGCTCACTTCTGCAGGTTGGGAATTTACCTATGGTTATTTTTCATTGTTAGGTATAAATTCAGATTCGGCCTTGCTAAAATGCAATTTAATTATAGCGCAAAAGGACAAGACTTACACTTTAAGAAATACCAATGCTACCTATTTGGCGTATTATACCGATGGGAATTTCAATGCCTATAAAACAGGTTTTCACATTCAAGGGGGATTTGATTTTTCTACACTTGGAAAATTCTTTAGCATTCAA
>Ga0209181_10001162_pt1 | contig 46741 bp, 44 predicted proteins | sample MAT05_FD_187208 | JGI IMG/M metagenome (GOLD analysis project Ga0209181, IMG submission 187208) | Freshwater microbial communities from Lake Fryxell liftoff mats and glacier meltwater in Antarctica - MAT-05 (SPAdes) (version 2) | ecosystem: Environmental > Aquatic > Freshwater > Ice > Liftoff... | reverse complement strand
TCAATAACCCCGGTAGTAAACAGTTTATCAGTAAACTTAAACCCGATCTTTCGGCTTACGAATACTCAACTGTTTTTGGTACCAATGCAGCAGTACCAAACCTGTCGCCCATTGCTTTTTTGGTTGACCGTTGCCAGAATGTTTATGTATCCGGTTGGGGTGGCGGTATCAACAATACAAAATTATATCCTTCAGCAGGTACAGGTGGTATGCCGCTTGTAAATCCCTTGCCTGGTATTCCCCCGCCAGACGGGCAGGATCTTTACTTTTTTGTGCTGGAAAAAGATGGACAAAGTCAGCTTTTTGGTACGCATTTCGGGCAAAATGGCGGCTTTGGCGATCATGTGGATGGTGGTACCAGCCGCTTTGATGCAAACGGTATTATTTACCAGGCTGTATGTGGTTGTGGCGATGGAGGCAGGTTGTTCTTTACCACACCAGGCGTTTGGTCGGGTACCAATAATTCACCAGGCGGAGGAGATGGCTGCAATGAAGCCGCCGTAAAAATAGAAATGAATTTTGCAGGTATTGGTGCCAGTGTTAAAGCTACAGTAAATGGTATTATTGATACCATCGGTTGTGTACCGCTTACGATAACCTTTACAGATACGTTGGCAAAAGGCAAAATATACGAATGGGATTTTGGGGATGGATCTCCGGCGGTTAGAACTTTTGCGCCCAATAACACTATTTCACATACTTATAATTTTGTTGGACAATATTTGCTGAGGTTAATCTCTATTGATTCTGCAACCTGCAACATTGCAGATACTGCATACACAACTGTAAAAGTGGGTAATAATAATATTGATGCTGATTTTTCCTTTTTTAAATTAGATTCCTGCAATAGTTTGCGATACCAGTTTATCAATCAAACAGTGGCAACGCTTCCAAATTATACCAGCCAGACATTTCTTTGGGACTTTGGCGATAATACTCCAAAAGTAAGGTCAGGTTTCGGGCCTATTAATCACACCTATGCATCAACAGGCAGTTATATTGTTACATTGATAGTGGATGATACTACTTTCTGCAATGCACCCGATACTGCTGTAAAAACATTACGCATCAGCCCCAATGTAAAAGCCATTTTTTCTGCACCGGCACGTGGCTGTGTGCCTTTTACCACAACATTTAAAAACCTTTCGCAGGGTGGTACAGATTGGATCTGGGAATTTGGCGACACACAAACATCAACTGATTTTGAGCCAACGCATACTTACGCTGCAACAGGCACTTACAATGTAAGGCTGATTGCCATTGATACCAGTACCTGTAATAAACGGGATACATCGGCCTATTTTGCCATTACCGTTTTTGCAAAACCTGTAGCTAATTTTAACTGGACACCCAATCCTCCGCAAGTAAATGCAATTACCCGGTTTAATAATTTGTCAACCGGCGCAAACAGGTATTTATGGAATTTTGGAGATGGGGAAACTTCTACCCAGGTAAACCCGGCTCATCAATATAACGCCACCGGCACTTTTAAGGCAACCTTGTATGCTTACAATGTGGTCAACTGTGTAGATAGCCTTACGCTTGATGTACCTGTTCTTATTGAACCGGCGCTTGATGTACCCAATGCATTTACACCGGGCCGCTTTGGCGAAAACGGTATTGTAAAAGTGAAAGGTTTTGGAATTGGAACTATGAACTGGAAAATATACAACCGCTGGGGGCAGGTTGTTTTTGCTACAGCCGATAGAAACGAGGGATGGAACGGGCTGTTTAAGGGAGCATTGCAGGCAATGGATGTGTATACCTATACCTTGGATGTGATATTTACAGATGGACAGAAACTTAGAAAAACGGGAGATATTAGTTTATTGAGGTAAAGCGACCTCACCCCAACCCCTCTCCATCCTTCGACAGGCTCAGGAGAGCGGGAACTGGGAGATAAAAGTGAAAATGATTTTTTTAATTATAAATAACTGGTAATAATTTTTTGTGTTGAGGATTGATTGATAATTGGAAAGATTTTTGCACTCTTTTCACCATTCACGATTCACCACCCACGGTAAAAAAAGCATGATAAAAAAAATAAAAATACTATTACTTTTCCGCAGAATGCTGTGTATTGCCAGTTGCCTGTTCCCTGTTGCATCTTCCTGGGCACAGGATCTGCATTTTTCGCAATTCTTTAATTCGCCACTGGCCACTAATCCTGCCAACACCGGTTTTATACCCGATGCCGATTATAGGATAGGAGCCAATTACCGTAACCAATGGAGCACGGTAATGTCTGTGCCATATAAAACAATCAGCGTTTTTGGCGATGCTCAGGTATTCAGAGACAGGTTTGAAAATGGATGGCTTGGCCTGGGTGGTATGATATTGAATGACCAGGCAGGCTCCGGTAGTTTGACCAGCACAAAAATTTATGGTTCACTGGCCTATCATCAAATGCTGGGCTTAAGCAGTTTGCTTTCTGCAGGTTTTAATATTGGCTGGGCAAATAAACGTATCAATGAATCTAAACTAAAATTTCCTGATCAGTTTGATGGAAAATTTTTCGACAATAAAATACCAACCAGTGTTGCTTTTACAAATAACTATGTAAGTTATCTGGATGTTCATGCAGGTATGAACTATGCTTACTTTCCTGATGAAAACGTGTACATTAACGCAGGCTACTCGATACAACATGTTAACAGGCCCAAAGAAACTTTTTTTGGCGATAATACAGTTAACGGTCGTATTCCTATGCGGCAAACCGGTTTTGTAAACGCCATTTTAAAAGTCAACGACCGGGTTATCATTAATCCCAATGCCTATTTCTCAACACAGGCAAGGGCTACCGACCTGGTTTTTGGTATCAATGCAAATTATAACCTTTCGGAATTTGGTGAGTCGCAGTTATTAGCCGGTGTTTATTATCGCCTTGGTGATGCCATTGTACCCATGGTAGGATTTGAAGTAAAAAAAGTACAGTTTACCTTCAGTTACGATGTAACGCTTTCGGGCTTAAGTAAATTCAACAGTTACCGTGGTGCCAGCGAATTAAGTATCATTAAAAAAGGATTTTATCCCGATAATGTTGACAGGGCTTCTTTATGCCCCAAGTTTTAATTTCCTTCATTTCATATTTTACCAACTCGCTGTTTTATACGATTTTTGCCCAAATAAAACTAACATGCAAACAGAAGTTGCGTTAATAAACAACGCATTGCAACTTATAGATTCGATTAAAAAAATTACAGGCGATGCCTATGTATTTGCTGATGAAGAAAGTTTAAATAACTACGCTCACGACGAAACGGAGAACCTTCATTTTCTTCCTGATATTGTAGTAAAACCCCGGACAGCACAGGAGATCAGCCAAATCATGATCATCTGCAACGAACATAAAGTACCGGTTACACCTCGTGGGGCAGGTACCGGTTTAAGTGGCGGCGCACTACCACATTTGGGCGGCGTTCTGCTGTCTATGGAAAGAATGAACGACATTATAGAAATTGACGAACGCAATCTGCAGGTAATAACAGAGCCGGGTGTTATTACAGAAGTACTACAAAATGCGGTTAAGGAAAAAGGGTTGTTTTATCCGCCCGATCCCAGTAGCCGTGGCAGTTGTTTTATTGGCGGCAATATTGCCGAGAACAGTGGTGGCCCCAAAGCTGTTAAATATGGTGTGGTAAAAGATTATGTGCTAAACCTGGAAATAGTTTTGCCCACCGGCGAAATTATATGGACCGGTGCAAATGTGTTAAAAAATTCTACCGGTTATAATTTAACACAATTGATTGTGGGAAGTGAGGGAACTTTAGCAGTAGTTACAAAGATTGTTTTAAAGCTGTTGCCGCATCCTAAATATGATCTGTTGATGCTGGTGCCTTTTAATTCTTTAGAGAATGCGGGAGCAGCGGTAAGTGCCATCTTCAGGGCCGGCTTTTCGCCCAGTGCCATGGAACTTGTTGAAATAAATGCTTTAAAAATTGTAAGTAAATTTGTAGATAGCACTGTGGTTCCGGTTACTGATGATATGGAAGCTCATTTAATTATTGAGGTAGATGGAAATCACCAGGAAAATTTGATGAGTGAAATGGAGGCCATTGCCAAACTGCTTGATCAGTTTGATTGTGGCGATATATTTTTTGCAGATGATGCACAACAAAAAGCTGAATTGTGGAAGCTGAGAAGACGTGTTGCTGAAGCGGTTAAAATTGATGGTTATACAATTGAAGAAGATACCGTGGTACCCAGGGCAGAACTACCGGCTTTAATACGTGGAGTTAAAGCCTTGGGAAAAGAATATAATTTTGAAGTGGTTTGTTATGGTCATGCCGGTGATGGTAACCTGCATATCCGCATAAAAAAACCAGGCAGTATCTACAGTTTAAATAACCCCGATGTGATACCGGCATTGCAGGCTTTGTTTAAACTGGTAAAATCATTGGGCGGCACCATTAGCGGCGAACACGGTATAGGCCTGATTCAGAAACCATACATGGATATTGTTTTTGATAAGGCAGGGTTTGATCTGATGAGGGGAATAAAGAAAGTTTTTGACCCAAATAATATTTTAAACAGCGGCAAAATATTTGATATGGTCTGACGTCCACGTCTGACCATGAAAATTAACACGGTCTGAAGCTCTATTATATGACCAAAAAAAATAAAAAAAACACACATGAAAAAAGTTGTAGTTGTTTTAGCATTGATAAGCAGTTTTTACATTGTTAAAGCCCAGGATGAAGAAAAAGCCACCAGTGAAAAAAAAGGGGGTTTTAAAAAAGAAAACCTTTTTACAGGAGGGGGAGCCATCGTTTTAGTAGGTAGCTTTAATACCGTTTTAGGTGCAAGTCCGGTTTTGGGCTATAGCATTACCAAATGGCTGGATGCAGGTATTGTTTTTAATTTTACCTATGCAGCTTCCCGTGCTGTATATTCAAATAACGGTATTAACTTTTATGTAAGTGATGATAAATCGCGGCAAACCATTTTAGGTCCCGGAATATTTGCAAGGGTTTATCCACTAAAATTTTTGTTCGTTAATATACAGGCCGAACAAAATATTATCAGCGATAAAATTATTTATGCTAATGGGCCAACTGATAAAGTTAAATATTCTGCTACCAGTCTTTTACTGGGAGTAGGTTATGCCAGCGGCAGGCAGGGGATAGGTGATTTGTACTATTATATATCCATCATGGGCGACTTCTCCGGAAATAAAAACTCACCGTACATAGGTATTTCCGAAAGTGGCAAAGCTGTCATTACGCCCATTTTTAAGGCCGGTTTACATATACCGTTATTTCAGGGAAAAAGAAACATGTTTTAGCATTACAGGTACTGCATAATTTCATCTGCCTGCGTAAGTACAACCAACTTGTCTTCAACTTTATCGTACAGGAAACCTTCATTCTGCATGGTTTGTGCAAAAGCTAATAAATGGTTGTAAAAGCCGGCTGTGTTTAGTATAAATATTTTTTTATTGTGGATGCTCAGTTGGTTCCAGGTAAGCATTTCAAAAAATTCATCCATGGTACCATAGCCGCCGGGTAATATAATGGCGGCATCGCACCTTTCGTATAGTATTCTTTTACGGGTGTGCATATTATCTACAATGATCAGTTCTGTAATGCCCTTGTGATGATGTTCCCGGTCTTTCAAAATTTCAGGAATAATACCAACTACTTTGCCGCCTTTTTCCAATACAGCATTTGATACAGCACCCATGATGCCCTTGTTGCCGCCGCCGTAAATCAGGTTTATTTTTTTTGATGCCAGCAGATGTCCCAATGCTTTTGCCTGCTCTTCAAACAAAGGATTGTTACCGCTTTTACTACCACAAAAAACCGCCAGTGAATTTATCTTCATAAAACTTTTATAGATTATTATTGGCAAAGACACGATATTTTATCTATTTTCAAGATTATTTTTACTTAAACGATTGATATGTCTCCAATTATTTTGTTTTCGTTTGTTATCGGGTATTTTTTGTTGCTGCTAACTGTTGCTTATTTCACATCACGTGGCAGTAATAACGAATCTTTTTTTATAGGCAACCGCAACAGTAACTGGATGTTGGTTGCTTTTGGTATGATTGGTACAAGCCTAAGCGGGGTTACATTTGTTAGTGTGCCGGGCGGTGTGGGCACCGGAAATTTTTATTACTTCCAGATAGTATTGGGTTATTTGATTGGGTACATGGTGATTGCATTTGTGCTGATACCATTGTATTACAAAATGAACCTTACATCTATTTATACTTACCTCGAAAAGCGTTTTGGTATTAATGCACACAAGGCAGGTGCATTCTTTTTTATATTATCAAGAGTAGTTGGAGCTACTGCAAGATTATATCTTGTAATTAGTATTTTGGATATTTTTATTTTTAGACAATTACATATCCCTTTTGTAGTAACTACTTTGGTTATTTTAGCACTTATTTTATTATACACTTTTGAAGGCGGTGTAAAAACAATCATTTATACCGATACCCTGCAAACAACCGGTATGCTGCTTGGCCTGGTGGTTTGTACCATTGTTATTGTAAAAGCAATGGGTACCGATTTTACAGGAGCCCTTTCGCTGATGAATGAAAAAGGCTATACCAAAATATTTAATACCGATGTTAAAGCGGGCTCCTTCTTTTTAAAACATATCATTGGTGGTATGTTTATCGCCATTGCCATGACGGGCCTTGACCAGGAGATGATGCAAAAAAATATCAGCGTAAAAAATATAAAAGATTCACAGAAGAATATTATGACATTTACTGCGGTATTAATGGTGGTTAATTTTTTATTCCTGTTCCTGGGCGGCATACTTTATTTGTATGCCAGCACCAATAATATTGTAACAGCACCGGATGATCTTTTTCCTACCATTGCATTAAGCGATGCTTTCAGCGGCACCATTGGTATCCTTTTTATCATAGCACTTATATCAGCCCTGTTCCCCAGTGTTGATGGTGCCATCACTTCACTCACATCCTGTTTTTGTATTGATATCCTGGGTATCAATAAAACAGAAGGAACCGAAAAAGAAAAGAAACGCACCCGGTTAAAAGTGCATTTTACGTTTGCTGTTGTATTTTTTATAATGGTATTGCTTTTTAAAGCCATCAACGATAAACTAATCATTGATTTTATTTTAAAATTTGCCGGCATCACTTATGGGCCATTGCTTGGCTTGTTTTCTTTCGGCATCCTTACAAAACGCAGCTTGAATGATAAACTGATTTGGACAGTCTGTATCATTGCACCGGCCCTGGCATTGGGGCTGGATATGCTCAGCAGCCCGGAATGGTATGAAAAGAAACTGCATGTATCACTCGGTTTAAAATCAATTTCAGAAAGTATTTTTAATGGATATAAAATTGGCAACGAATTAATACTGATCAACGGAATATTTACATTCCTTGGCTTATTGTTAATTTCAAAAAAGAGCGATAAAAAAGCAGATATTTCATTGTAACTTTACCGCATTAGTAAGTGCCATTCTTCATAGATAAAAAAATTGAAGAATGGCATTTTATCTACATGCCTGAGTGGCAATTTTAAACAACCGAAAGCGTTATAAATGGAGTTGATCAATCCAAAAGCGGAACAATATGCAAAGCAATACACATCAGCTTTGGATGAAGTGCTGGAAGAAATTGAAAACTATACTTTGGCCAATCATCCTCATGCGCACATGCTCAGCGGGCATGTGCAGGGTAAAGTGCTGGAGCTGTTTAGTAAAATGATTGCACCAAAAAGGATACTGGAGATTGGTACATTTACAGGTTTTAGCGCCTTATGCCTTGCGAAAGGGTTACCCGCTGATGGAAAATTAGTAACGATTGAATTGAGGGAGGAAGATGCCGCAACTGCAAAAAAAAATTTTGCAAAAGCAGTAATGGAACAACAGATTGAGTTGCTTGTTGGCGATGCATTACAGATAATACCAACCCTGCAAGAAAGTTGGGACCTTGTTTTTATTGATGCTGATAAAGTGAATTATATTAACTATTACGAATTAACTTTACTATCACTAAAAAGCGGCGGCTGGATATTGGCAGATAATGTTTTTTTTCATGGTGAAGTGCTGGAAGAAAAGATAACCGGTAAAAATGCAAAAGCTATACAGGCTTTTAATGAACACCTTAAAAACGATGACAGGATAGAAAGGGCTATGCTAACGATCCGGGATGGGCTCTTCCTGATACAAAAAAAATAAAGTATGCATAAAATATCAATAGCCATATTGTTTTCAATTATTTCTTTTACTGCTTTAGCACAAAGAATTACAATTGAAGAATATGTTGAGCAGTTTAAAAATATTGCCATGAACGAGATGAGGCGTTCCGGAGTTCCGGCTTCTATCACGCTGGCGCAGGGTATACTTGAGTCGGAAAACGGTAACAGCGATCTTGTAAAAAGATCCAATAATCATTTTGGAATTAAATGCAAAAGCACCTGGACAGGCGAAAGCGTAAAGCATGATGATGATGCAAATGGTGAATGTTTTAGAGCATACAATAATGCAGCCGACAGCTACCGGGATCACAGCGATTTTTTAAAGGTCAATCAGCGTTATGCTTCACTTTTCAGTCTTGACCCATCAGATTATGCAGGCTGGGCAAGGGGTTTAAAAAAAGCCGGTTATGCAACCAATCCAAGGTATCCAGAGCTTTTGATAAGATATATAGAACAAAATAACCTGCAACAATTTAGCTTGCTGGTGCTTAATAAATTACCTGAAACAGAAATTGCTGCACAAATTGCTGCGACAAATGAAAATAAAAATACGCCGCAGGTTACGGTAAGTGAAAGCCGGGAATTACCGGCCGCCCCGGTTGCAGTTATATCTGCCGATCCTGGAAAAATCATCAGCATTAATAATACGAAATGTGTATTTGCAAAAAAGGGAACATCCTTACTGGCCATTGCCGATAAAAATAATATCAGTTTAACTAAGCTGATGGAATTTAATGATATGGCCGAAGAGGGCCTGTTAAGCAAAGATCAATACATTTATCTGGTTAAAAAATCAAAAACCGGCGATCTGGAATTTTACACAGTTCAAACTGGAGAAACATTAAATGATGTTGCACAGTTAACTGGTATACAACTAAAGTATTTATTGGAATACAATAATTTAAATGCAGAAGCAAAAATAAATGCCGGTACAAAACTGTTTTTACAGCCTGGTTTACAAAATGAAATAAAAAAAACAGATGCGACAAAAGCTAAAATTCATTTGGTTGGCCCCAAAGAGGGTTTGTATTCCATAGCACGAACCTATAATTTAACCGTTCAACAACTTAAGGAATGGAATAAGCTAGAATCCGATAATTTGAAAGTCGGTCAGGAAATAATTGTTTCAAAATAAATAACCTAAAGCATGATCATTCAGGTACTTGATAAAAAATTTCAACCTTACATTAAAGCGCAGCAAATACAGGAGCAGATAGAAAAACTGGCTAAACAGATTAACGAAGATTACGCAGGCCAAAAGCCTTTGTTCATTGCTATTTTAAATGGTTCATTCATGTTTGCATCTGATCTGTTTAAAGAACTTACCATTGATGCAGAGATTTGTTTCATAAAACTGGCATCATATAAAGGAACAAAATCAACAGGCAATGTAATAACATCCATCGGTTTGGACATCCCATTAACTAACAGGCATGTAATAATTATTGAGGATATTGTGGATACCGGAAAAACCCTGCACGAGTTTTTGCCGCAATTGGAAAATCAGCAACCGGCAACTTTAAAAATAGCGGCGTTATTACATAAACCCGAAGCATTGGTACATCCGCTAAAAATTGATTACATTGGGTTTAATGTGCCAAATAAATTTCTGCTGGGGTTTGGGCTTGATTATGATGGGCTGGGAAGAAATTTAAAGGAAATTTATCAGTTAGTGGAGGATTAGATGGGCAACGCAAAGCTTTAAAAGAATATCTTGTTATAAGGGATTATACTTTTTGTTTCAAACAGCTTGCAATTGAAAAAATGTTTTTTCTATATTCTATTTATCTTACTGGCATCTACTGCCAGCTCGCAGTATTATCTGCGTGGCGAAATTAAGGATGAGAAAAACCAGTCACTGCAAAACGCAAAAATTCTTCTTCATTCAAACAATCACCTTTATTTTTCTGGTAACACAGGGGGATTTGGTATTACTACCCATGTTCTCATGGACTCGGTAACCATAAACCTGGATGGCTACGAGCCTAAATCAATAAAAGTAAATTCAGAACATTGGCAGAACATCATTTTAAAGATTCTGCCTTCAAATGTAAACAGCAACCGGCCCAGGCTTATTTCAGTAACAAAAAATTTAGAGCATACCAGCAAAGTAAAATGGTTTATTGATAATGAAACTTACTTTCAGTTGGTAGAGAATGAATATGTAAAGGCAGATAAATTCCCCAACACCGGATTTTCATTAAATGTAAATAAGGCATCTTACAGCAATGTAAGGCGGTTTATCAATATGAAGAGTGCAGTACCGCCCGATGCTGTGCGTACAGAAGAAATGGTTAATTACTTTAACCTGCATTACCGGGAACCCAAAAAAGGCGACATTTTCGGTTTTGAATCGCAGCTCACTTCCTGCCCATGGGATATGGAAAAACAATTACTTTTTATAAATGTGAATGCAAAAAAATTAGACCTCGACAAAATACCGCCCGGCAATTTTGTTTTTTTAATTGATGTATCGGGCAGTATGGACATGCCTAACCGCCTGCCTTTGCTTAAAGCAGCTTTTCAGATGTTTGTAAAAAATCTGCGGGCCATTGATACAATTTCTATTGTTACTTATGGAGGCAGTGTTGGAATTTGGCTACAACCTACAAGCGGTGCTGAAAAAGAAAAAATTATAAAATCAATCGAGGAATTGTCTGCAAGTGGCGATACACCCGGCGAAGCCGCTATTATGACTGCCTATGCTTTGGCAAGAAGTACTTATAAAGATAAGGGAAGCAATCGTGTAATACTGGCAACAGACGGCGATTTTAATGTTGGCCTTACTTCTGAAAAAGCTATGGAAGATTTGATAACCAAAGAAAGGCAGGGTGGCATTTATCTTACCTGCCTGGGTGTGGGCATGGGTAACTTTAAAGACTCTAAACTGGCTTCACTGGCTAAAAAAGGCAATGGTAATTATGCATACTTAGATAATATTAACGAGGCAGAAAAAGTATTGATAAAAGAACTGACCCAGACTTTTTATGCAGTAGCCGATGATGTATTTGTGAACCTGAAGTTTAATGGAAACCTGGTTAAAGAATACCGGCTGATTGGTTTTGACAACAGGAGGGATGCAGTTGCGGACAGCACTATTGACCTGGAGGGCGGCGAGTTGGGAAGTGGTAATAGTGTATTGACAATTTTTGAAATTGTACCGGCAACCGACAAACTTTTTAAGCCAGATACTTTCCCCAAAGATATTGTTGCAGAAATAGAAATGCGTTACAGCCTTTGTAATGACACTACGCTGCTAACCCTCACAAATTCATGCCCCGCCAATTATGTAGATTTTAAAAGTATTGATAAAGATCTGCAGTTTGCTACAGCCGTAGCCATGTTCGGACTTAAGATAAAACAATCTAAATACATTAAGCCGGTTGACTGGCAGGACATTGAAAGAATAGCCACCGATTCTTACGATGCATCCAGTTACCTGCAAAATGAGTTTTTAGGGCTCATCAGCAAAGCTGAAGATATTTATAGCACCAAAAAAAGAAAGAAAAGAAATAAAGACGATTAAGAGAACATCTCCCTTACTTTATCAAAAAACGATTTGTCGTTCTTGTCTGGTTTGGGTTTAAAGTTTTCTGAATGTTGCAATTTCTCAAGCATTTCTTTTTCAGAAGAAGAAACATGTTGTGGTGTCCAGACATTTATCTGTATCAGTTGGTCGCCTTTCTCATAACTGTTCACATTTGGAAAGCCCTTACCCTTAAGTCTGAAAATTTTTCCACTTTGAGTACCTGCAGGTATTTTAATTTTAGCCCTGCCATCTATGGTGGGCACTTCTATCTGAGTACCAAACACAGCATCAGGTATAGAAATATGCAGGTCAAAAGCTACATTCAATCCATCTCTGTGCAACTGTGCATGAGCTTCTTCCTCAATCAGTACAATCAGGTCTCCGGCAGCACCACCACGTTCTCCAGCATTACCTTTTCCGCTCAGGCTTAACTGCATACCCTCCTGTACACCGGCAGGTATATCTATTGTCAGCGTTTCTTCTCCATAAACCCTTCCATCACCTTTACAGGCGGCGCATTTATGGGTAACTGTGCTTCCCTCTCCATTACAGGTTGGGCAGGTAGTTACGGTCTGCATCTGACCTAAAAAAGTATTCTGCACTCTTCGTACCTGTCCGCTGCCGCCACAGGTGCCGCATGTTTGCATACTGTTCTTGTCTTTTGCACCACTGCCATTGCAGGTATTACAAATCACATATTTTTTAACCTTGATGGTTTTTTGTGCGCCTTTTGCAATCTCTTCATAATTAAGCTTAATTTTCACACGCAGATTACTGCCTCTTGTCCCTCTGGTTCTGCCGCCTCCCGAACTTCTTCTGCCTCCTCCGCCAAAAAAACTTCCAAATGGGCTTTCGTCGCCAAAAATATCTCCAAACTGGCTGAAAATATCATCCATATTCATACCAGCTCCACCTCCATAGCCACCGCCACCGCGGCCTCCGCTGAATGCCTGGTGGCCAAAACGGTCGTACTGGGCACGCTTATCAGCATCACTCAAAATTTCGTAAGCCTCTGCGGCTTCTTTAAATTTTTCTTCTGCTGCTTTATCACCGGGGTTTCTATCCGGATGAAACTGCATCGCTACCTTGCGGTATGCCTTTTTTATTTCATCCTGCGTTGAGGATTTGGAAACACCTAATATTTCGTAAAAATCTTTTTTTGACATTTTTAGTTCTTGGTATTAATAAAGCTGCTTTTGAATTTCTAACGCTGTTTCTCCGCCACGGCGGATTAGGGGGTTTTCCCAACCACAACTTTTGCAAAGCGGATTAACTTGTTATTTAAATAATATCCTTTTTCTACTTCATCAACTACCTTTCCTATTTGTGCTTGCGGCACATCTATTTCAGTAATGGCTTCATGTTTTTCTACATCAAATTCGGTATTGATGCTTTCCATAACTGTCAGGCCTTTTGCCTGTAAAGTGCTTCTCAGTTTATTAAACACCAGCTGAATACCTTCTTTCTGGGTTGTTATATCATTACTTTCATTTAGTTGTTTCTCGGCCCGGTCGCAATCGTCCATAACTTCCAGCATGGATATGATTACATCCTTACCAGCTGTTTGTATAAGCTCAATTCTTTCTTTTGCACTGCGGCGCTTAAAATTGTCGAATTCGGCAAAAAGGCGGAGGTATTTATCTTTTTGTTCCTCCAGTTCGGCCTGAATTTTTTCCATAACATCTTCGGCATCGGGGTTGCTTAAATGCGTGTTTCCTGGTATATCTGCATCTGCATTTATATTCATTTCTTCGTTTTCTGTTGTTATAGTGTCCTTATTTCCCATAGTATTATATTATAAATGCTCTTTTTTAAATATGCTGCCAATTCGCTTCTCTATAATTTCGATAATTCTCCCCCTTTGGGAGAGTAAGAGGGGGCTTTTGGGTTGCAAAGGTACAACAGTCAAACATTTTGCCAATGGCTGTTTTGCAGTCAAATTGGCAATAATTCGCAAATATGTGCGCTGTAGCCGCATTAAGTATGACATGGATGTTACCTTTGGCTGATGAAGAGTATTTTTTTGAACAAAAAGATCAGCCGCAGGGTAGAAACCGGGCATCCGTGGATATTTGGAAATGAGGTTAATACAGGAAAAGCGCTGGATGCGGCCGCTAAAGCCGGCGAAATTGTAAATGTGTTTACCCACGATAAAAAATTTGTTGGCAAGGGCTATGTTAATCCCCAATCGCAGATAATGGTAAGGCTGCTTACCCGTGATAAGGATGAAGTAATTAACGAACAGTTTTTTATAAACAGGATAGAAAATGCATGGGCTTACCGGCAAAAACTGGGATATAAAGAAAACTGTCGCCTGATTTTTGGCGAAGCAGACGATCTTCCGCAACTGATCATTGATAAGTTTAATGATTATTTTGTGATTCAGACCCTGGCTTTGGGCATTGATGTATGGAAACCTGCCATTGTAAAAGCCATTGAGAAGATTTTTAATCCTAAAGGTATTTATGAAAGAAACGAAGTGCCTGTTCGTGAACTGGAAGGCATGGAACAGCAAAAAGGTTTTTTATCTGCAGCGTTTGATACCAATATAGTAATTACCGAAAATGGTGTAAAATTTAATGTTGACATTGCAAACGGGCAAAAGACCGGCTTCTTTTTAGACCAGCAGGATAATCGCCGGGGCATACAGTATATTGTAAAAGATGCGGATGTGCTGGGTGCATTTTGTTATACCGGTTCCTTTGAAATAATGGCTGCCCATTATGGCGCCAGGTCGGTTTTAGGATTAGACATTTCGCAAAGCGCCATAGATATGTGCAATAAGAATGCAGCTTTAAACGGACTGGAAGGAATTTGCAGGTTTGAATGTGTGAATGCTTTTGATGTTTTAAAAGAATGGAGCAAAGAAGGAAAGCAATGGGACGTAGTAATGCTTGACCCGCCTTCGTTTACCAAAAGCCGGGCAACAATAGATAAAGCGGTGGCCGGTTATAAGGAAATTAATTTACGGGGAATGAAACTTGTAAAGCCTGGAGGCTTTTTGGTTACTTCTAGCTGTACCAACCTGGTGCAACCCGAATTGTTTTTAGATATTATACAAATGGCAGCAACCGATGCTAAAAGAAAAATACGGCAGGTTGTATTTAATTCGCAATCGGCAGATCATCCTATCATACGTGGACAGGAAAATACTCACTATCTAAAATTTTTAATAGTGCAGGTGATGTAAAATTTAAAAGGATTATTTAACTACCTGAAATTTACCGGAGTCTATGATCTTACCATCTTTATCTCTTAATTGATAAAGATACATACCGCGGTAAAAATCATCCAATGGCATGGTAAGCTTAAGTGGCATTTTGTTGAATTCATTGATTTTCTTACCCATGAAATTGTATATCTGCAGGGAAAAATATTTATCATAGCCGTATTGAAATTCAAAATTGATTGCAGTGGTAGCAGGAATTGGATAAGGCTTTATCAGCTTTGCAATAGGTCCACCCTGTGCAGGGTTTTTAGCTTGAGCAAAAGAAGTAAAGTTTATTCCAATTAAAAGGATTAGTATGTAAACGAATTGTTTCAACATAGTAAAAATAGGAAAATGTTTTGAATCAACAACATTAAGATATTACATTTTAGCATGAAATTAAATTTCCCATATACTAATTTAAAATAATAAATAATATAAAATATGCTGAGGGATTTTTTAGCTACTTAATTCATCCAATAACTGGTTGATAGCTTTAAAGTCGGGGATATCACCGGCACTTTCCAGCACTTCGGCATAGCGGATATTGCCAGCTTTGTCAATAATAAAAGCAGATCTTTTGCTTACTCCTTTCATGTCCAGTATCCAGTCTGTATATAAAGTGTCATATAAGGCAGACACTTCTTTATTAAAATCGCTCAATAAAGGAAAATTGTATTGTTGCTCTTCTTTAAATTTTGCCAGGGTAAAAACAGAATCAACGGAAATGCCTATTACCTGCGCATTAACATTGCTGTAGCGGCTTATATCATCTCTTACAGCGCATAATTCTTTGGTGCAAACACCTGTAAATGCCTGCGGGTAGAAAAGAAGCAGCACATTTTTTCCTTTAAAATCTGAGAGGTTTATTTTGGTTTTATCGCTATCGTGTAGTGTAAACTCGGGCGCCTGTTGTCCAATTTCAATGCTCATGATTAGTTTTTTTGTAAATATATGATTTATACAAGTTTAATTAACATTTATTACAGCAAAATAGTTTAATCAGCATGGTCTTTTTTATTAAAAAATAAGCAATGAATATATCTGATTAAACTGATTGAAAAAAATGCAAAAACCCCTCTAGAAAGAGGGGTCTTATTGTTATCCAAACAATCCATAAAAACAAAAATCTTAAGTTGTTAGCACACGGGTTTTTGTTACAGAAGATTATTTACTGATAAATTCATTTGCAAAACAGGTCAGGGGTTATTTTGCGTAAGTTCTTTGTTAATAAAAAATAGGTAAAGTGTAGTGTAAGTATTTTGTTTTTGCAGGATTTTCCTGATAAAAACACGAAGTAAAATTTACTGAGTCAGCGTGTAAATAATTACCTTTCATCATAGAGTTAGATTTTAGTATTCCTTAGTTTTCAATACGGTTTAACTATAAACGGATTGTTTTGGTTTTTAGTATGGTATCGGATAAAGATTAATTATTTCTTTCGTTTAATTAAAGCAAAGGCCCCCAGAACTCCGGGGGCCTTTGCTTTATGAAATACGATCAGGGATTAATTATTTTTTGTACCTGTTTTGCTTTTTGAAGCTACGGCTGGTTTTACAGCAACGGCAGGTCTTGAAAATGTGGCAGCGTCAGCTTTTTTCTTAGCATCATTTTCTACAGCCCATTTGTCATATTCTCCAGCCTCTAAAACATCTCCGGTAATGGTAATGCTTTTAAGCTCATCAACACCGGCAAATTTTACGGTAAGGTGCTTATCGAAATGATTGGCAGCAGCAGCATTGTAAGTAGCAGTGATGGTACCGGTTTTGCCTGGTGCAATTGGGGACTTTGTATAATCACCCATGGTACATCCGCAGGTTGGGTTAGCTTGTTCAATAATCAATGGCTCCGAACCAATATTGGTTATTACAAAAGTTGCTGTTGCAGGTACTCCTTGCTTAACCTTACCCAGATCAATTGTTTCTGAAGTAAATTTTGCCACATCGGCTGCAGTTTTTTGTGCAAACAACATCGCTGAAAATGTTATTGCGGCAAATGATAAGAATAATTTTTTCATGATTTTTTTTTTTAGTTTTTTAAATCGTTTAATCCTTTATTTTCCGGTGCAGAACTGCCCGGGGTTTTCCAAACCTCACCTTTAATGGTTATTTGTTTAGATTGAGTATCGTTATAAGTTACAGTAATAAATTTTGTAAAAGGACCTTCAGCGGCAGCATTGTAGCCTACAGTAATATTTGTTTTTTCATCGGGTGCTAAGGTCTTGTCTTTTTCCCAGCTTGGTGTAGTGCATCCACAACTGGCATTTACCTGCGTGATTTTTAAAGCAATATTGCTTTTGTTGGTAACTTCAAAAATATGCGTAACCGGTTTGCCTTGCGGTATCTTACCAAAATCAAATTCGGTTTCTTTCAAAGTCAGCATTTCATCTGCCTGGGCAATTGAAATGGTATTTGCACTAACATTTGTAGTTACCGTGCTGGTTTTTACTGCAGGTGTTACGTCAGTTGCTGAACTGGTTTGGGCTTTTGCTGCTGCCATAAGGCAAAATGCAGATAAGCAGGTAAATAACTGTTTCATGTCTAATTTAATTTAGGTTAACGCTACCAAAGGTAATAAAACGGCTGTATCTGTTTTAAATTGTTAGCCTGTTAGGAGATTTTTAACAAAGCTCCTTTATAATTTATATTTTTGCCCTACATTAACTGGCTATGGATACAAATAACAATAACGATGCTGCTTTACTGGAAAAATTGAGTTTTGATAATTTTAGAAATGCAGTGCTTAAAGATTATCAATGCGCCTGCGAAAGCAGAGAAACCAGCTTGCTTGGCCGCAGAGAAGTGCTGACCGGAAAAGCAAAGTTTGGTATTTTTGGCGATGGCAAAGAAATAGCACAGGTAGCAGCAGCCAAATTTTTTCAGACGGGTGATTTCAGGTCTGGTTACTATCGTGACCAGACTTTTATGTTTGCAAACGGCCTGGCAACCATTGAACAGTTTTTCTCTCAGTTATATGCAGATCCAAATGTTGAAAATGATCCCTTCAGTGCTGGCAGGCAAATGAATGCACATTTTGCAACAAAATTTGTGAACGAAAACGGTGATTGGTTAAACCTGGCCGAGCTGAAAAATATAAGTAGTGATATTGCACCAACAGCCGGGCAAATGCCCCGGGCACTCGGGCTTGCATACGCTTCCAAAGCTTTCCGAAAAATAAAGGAACTTAAAAACTTAACCAATCTTAGTAGCAACGGAAACGAAGTTTGTTTTTGTACCATTGGCGATGCATCAACCAGCGAAGGACATTTTTGGGAAACCATCAATGCTGCTGGTGTGTTACAGGTACCATTAGCCGTTTTTGTTTGGGATGATGGATATGGTATTTCTGTTCCAAAAGAATTTCAAACTACAAAAGGTTCAATTTCAGAGGCATTAAAAGGGTTTCAAAAAAAAGAAGGTACAAACGGTATTGATATTTATAAATTAAAGGGTTGGGATTATGCAGGCATGTGCGAAATACTGGAACCGGCTATTCAAAAAATCAGGGACACACATACACCGGCCATTTTTCATGTTGAAGAAATAACTCAACCACAGGGGCATTCTACTTCCGGCAGTCATGAACGGTATAAAACAACAGAGCGTTTGCAATGGGAGAAAGAATGGGACGGCTTGAAACAGATGCGGCAATGGATCATTGCCAATGCTTTGGCAAAAGAGGAAGAACTTGTAAATATTGAAACAGATGCTACACTATTTGTAAAAGAAAGCAAGCAAAGGGCCTGGGCCAAATATTTTGAACCGGTTAAATTGCTGGTTGCTGAAACAGTTGAAAAGCTGAAAGTGCTTCAAGCAAACCCTGCAATAAAAAAACTGGCTGATGATTTAGCTGCTTTACGGGAACCCATGCGCAGAGATGTTATGAAAACATTGGCTACCGTTCTGGATGTTGATACTACCGCAAATGAAGTGCGGGAATATTATACAAAACTTAAAACAACTTTTGCAAGCGTTTATAATAGTTTTTTATACAATGAAGGGCCTAAGTCTGCGTTGAAAGTTACAACAATAAAACCTTTTTATGCAGATGATGCAGCAATTGTAAACGGTTACGAAGTATTGAATAAATATTTTGATGAATTATTTGTTACTAATAACAAAGTGATTGCTTTTGGCGAAGACCTTGGCCATATTGGCGATGTAAACCAGGGTTTTAGCGGCCTGCAGGAAAAACATGGCGCAGACAGAATTTTTGATACCGGCATCAGGGAGCTTACCATTATGGGGCAGGGTATCGGACTTGCTTTAAGAGGCCTGCGCCCAATTGCCGAAATACAATACCTCGATTATTTATTGTACGGATTACAACCTTTAAGCGATGATGTTTGCACAACCCATTTCCGCACGGCAGGGCAGCAAAGTTGCCCGCTGATTGTAAGAACAAGAGGCCACAGGCTTGAAGGTATCTGGCATAGTGGCTCGCCCATGGGTATGATCATTAATGCACTCAGGGGTATGTATGTATGTGTGCCGCGTAATATGGTGCAGGCTGCTGGTATGTACAATACATTATTGCAAAGCAACGATCCGGCGCTGGTAATAGAATGTTTAAATGGTTATCGTTTAAAAGAAAAATTACCATCAAATTTAATGGCCTACACCGTGCCGTTAGGTATGCCGGAAATTGTGAAAGATGGAACGGATGTAACGATAGTAACTTACGGATCTACCTTGCGTATTGTTTTAGAAGCTACCGAAACCCTTGACAAAATGGGCATCAGTTGCGAAGTAGTGGATGTGCAGACTTTATTGCCCTTCGATATTAATCATACTATTGTGGAGTCGCTTAAAAAAACAAACCGCATTATTTTTGTTGATGAAGATGTACCGGGCGGTGCAGCGGCTTATATGTTTAACAAAGTGATGGAAGAACAGGGTGGTTATAAATATCTTGATGTATCTCCAAGAACATTAACCGGCAAGGCTCACCGGCCTTCTTATGGCAGCGATGGCGACTATTTCAGCAAACCGAATACCGAAGATGTGGTTGCTGTAATTAAAGAAATGATGGCCGAATAAATTTATTTATGAAATGTAGATTTAAACTTATTCTGTACTTTTTGATTATCAGTTTTGCAGCCTCTTCGCAAAACCTTACCGGCACTTGGGAAGGAAGCAGCGGCAATTATTGTAAATTAGTAATTCTTCAGTTAAATGATTCCTGTTTTGGATATACGTATGATACCGGATTGGGGCACTGCAAGGCAAATTTTGTTGGTACTTTTAAGGAATTATCAAAAAACCTGGTTGGCCTGAACCCCAGTTTTATCGAAAAGAGTTTTTTTCATACTTTAAGCACTTACAATCTTTTTTATTCTAAAAAAGGCAATATTGAATATTTAAGAGGTACTATAAGCCCTAAGAGTACGGGTGCAAAATTTATGTCGCTGGGATTGCCGCAGGGCATTTGGTATAAAAAAATAAGCGATGAGATTGACACTACAAAATTAATGGCTGATAAGGTTCAGCAACAACAGCCACAAATAACTGTGCATACCATAGAGAAAGCAGAAGACGTTAAACAACCCGGCACAAAAGAAGATACAATTGAAATTCAAAAAATAAATTCCTTGCCTGATTTAAGATTAGTAAAGGAAAGCAGAACGTCTACTTTAATTAAAACGCTGGAAACAGCGACAGACAGCATCCGGCTGGTACTATACGATAATGGCGAGATTGACGGCGACACCGTTACTGTTTTTTATAACGGAATAATAATTTACAACAGTGTGCCTTTAAGTGTAAGGCCGCTTGAAATCTCACTTGCTGTAAGTAAAACCAATGCGGTAAATACCATAGAACTCATGGCAAACAACCTGGGCAGCATTCCTCCCAATACGGCTTTACTATTGATCTATGCCGGAAACGACAGGCATGAATTAAGGGTATCTTCAAACTATTCAACAAATGCAAGGATAGATATTAAGTATATTGACAGCCTTAGATAATGGTTGTTCAAAATAATAATTAATAAACCAATGGTTGATTTTGGGTTTCTGAACATTATAGATATTTTAGGTACTTTTTCATTTGCAGTATCGGGTGCTTTTTTTGCAATGGAAAAAAAGCTGGATCCATTTGGCGTGCTCATACTTTCTTTTGTAACGGCTATCGGTGGTGGTACATTACGTGATATGATGATTGGCAACTTACCTGTTGGTTGGTTAAGAGATGAAACCGCAACCATTGTAATTTTTATTGGTGCCATTGGCAGTATGTTTTTTAGCCAGGGGCTTAAAAGAATAAACGCAACGTTGTTTTTGTTTGATGCTTTGGGGCTGGGTCTTTTTACCATCATTGGTATTGAAAAGGGAATGGAATTACATTTTAGCGTGGGTGTTTGTATTGCACTGGGCACCATTACAGCAAGCTTTGGTGGCGTGATAAGGGATGTGCTGCTCAATAATGTACCGCTGATCTTCCGCAAAGAAATATATGCACTGGCAAGCATCATTGGCGGGGTTATTTATTACCTGCTAAAACAAAGTGCATTGAATGATGATGCTGCTAAGATCATTTGTATTTTACTGATATTGATCATCCGGCTGCTGGCCGTAAAATATAAACTTTCGCTTCCGGTTGTGTATTCTAAAAATAAAAAAGATGAAACTAACGATTTACCAGGTTGATGCTTTTGCTGATAAACTTTTCAGCGGTAACCCCGCTGCAATAATTCCTTTGGATGCGTGGATTGATGATACACTGATGCAACAGATTGCCGAAGAAAATAATCTTGCCGAAACTGTTTTCTTTGTTCCAAAGCAGGATGGGTTTCATATCCGTTGGTTTACGCCCGAACTGGAGATTGATCTTTGCGGCCATGCCACCCTTGCAGCAGCTTTTGTGCTTTTTAATTTGATGGGATACGAAAAAAATACAATCATATTTTATTCGCAAAGCGGCCCGCTGAAAGTGCATCAGGTTGGTGAATATATTGCGTTGGATTTTCCTTCCTGGAAGCCGGAAAGAGTTTCAGATTACCCGGAGGAATTAATAAAAGGCTTAGGCATTATTGAACATTTGGGTGTTTATAAAAACCGTGATTATATTGTTGAAATGGAAACAGAAAAAGATGTTTTAGCAATAAGACCCGATCTTACATTACTTAATAAAATTGATGTTATCGGCATCATTGTAACTGCGCCTGGCAGTAACTGCGACTTTGTGTCCCGCTTTTTTGCACCCAATTGCGGCGTTCCCGAAGATCCTGTTACCGGCTCTGCACACTCGCAACTCATTCCTTTTTGGGCCGAGAAATTGGGCAAGGATAAAATGCACGCCAGGCAATTATCTAAACGTGGCGGCGAACTTTGGTGTGAGCAAAATGGCGACCGGGTGATAATTAAAGGGAAAGCAGTCTTCTACCTGAAAGGAGAAATAACGATATAAAAAAAGCCGCTGAAAAAGCGGCTTTTTGTTATTTAAGATTGTGATAAACCTTTTGCACATCATCATCCTGTTCCAGGTGATCTACCATTTTTAAAACATCGTTTGCCTGTTCTTCATTCAGTTCCATGGTATTGGCCGGTATCCAGGTAAGCTCGGCACTAATCACTTCAATTTTCTTTTCTTCCAAAGCCTTACTCATATTGCCGTATTCATTAAATTTTGTACGAATGATAACATTGCCTTCTGCATCTTCTCCAATTTCCTCCAACCCAAAATCAATCAGCTCAAACTCCAGGTCATCCACATTTACGCCTTCGCCTTTAATTTTAAATTCGGCCATGTGCGTAAAACCAAAAGCCACGCTGCCTGTTGTGCCCAACGATCCCTGTCCTTTGGTAAAATGCATTCTTACATTGGCAACCGTTCTCGTGGGGTTATCGGTTGCAGTTTCTACCAGTACAGCTATTCCGTGCGGTGCATAACCTTCGTACATCAGCTCTTCATAATTGCTGGTATCCTTACCCATGGCCCTTTTAATGGCGGCTTCCACACGGTCCTTAGGCATACCACAGGCCCTTGCATTCAAATAGCATCTTCTTAAAGCGGGATTGTTATCGGGGTCGGGTCCACTTGCTTTTACAGCAATGGCAATCTCTTTACCAATACGCGTAAAATTCTTTGCCATCTTATCCCAGCGGGCAAACATGCTGCTTTTTCTAACTTCAAATATTCTTCCCATAGTATGTTAATCCGTTAATTGGTTAAATCGTTAATCCGTGGGCCGGGTTGCAAATTTAGGGAAAATCATTGCGTAAATAAAGTTTGAAATAAGAATCAAATCCTAAGCTGGTATTGAGAATTTTTGGTGCCGGAGTAAGTGAGCTACAGTTCCCCCTTCAGGAGGTTAGGGGGTTTTTTAGGGCATAAGAAAGCGGTACCCATATTTGGATACCGCATTTCCATCATTAACCATCAACTAAAAACTATAGCCAACCGAAACCTTTACTACGCGGTTGTAAGCCGAGTAATTATCATTTTTATCAAGTTTAGATAATCCATAATCGTAACCTGCCTGCACATTAAGACCATTTTCAAACTGGTAACCAATGCCGCCGGTTAAGCCCATATCAACTTTATTAAAACGTTCGGTAATACCAACACCACGGTTAAAAATGGTAATGCCCAGCACCCCCAGTTTTGCATTTAATGTGCTACGCATTAAATACGAAACCTGCGGACCTGCATACACATTTAATCCTTTGTAAACATTGGCCCTTATCAGCAAAGGAATATCTATGTAATGCGATTGCACTTGTGCACGTGCATTTATGCCCAGGTATTTCAATACCGGTATTTGAAAATCGCCTTTAAGGCTGTAGCCTTTTTTTGAATAGGCCAAACCCGGCTCAAAAGCAAATGTTTCAGAAAGTGGAATGTTAACATAACCGCCGATATGCACGCCGGTTCTGCCTTTGGTTACAATATAACCATCAGTTTTGTCAATAAGGTCTTCAATAATTTGTAAATCTTCGCCCTGCCATTTGGCATAGTTTACGCCACTTCTTATACCGTAAGTAACCTGTGCGTTAATCACGTTGTTGATGGTTAAAGTAAAAATCATGAAAGCAAATAATTTCTTTATCATAGTTGGTTTGCAGGGTTTAAGGGTCTGCTTGTATTTTTTTAATTAGAAAATGATGCCATGGTTTTTAATTTTAGAGAAGGATTTGTTAAAGGGATTTGTGTTCACCACCCTTTAACAAAACTGGATAGTTGTCAGTCCACTACGCACTATACTTTGAAAAAAAATATTTTGAATTTATAATTGTTGCTTAAGTTATAATACACTTTTAGTGGCCAGACAACTTGCGGTAGTTGTCTGGCCACGTTTAACCTCTTAAATAGCATGTTGCTTTAGTTAATAAAGCAGGTTTTTATTTTAAGAGAATTCGTAGTGGCCTGACAACTAAAAACCTGTAAGTTTGCTGCATTAAAATTTGCAACATGGAAAAAGCTGTTTATTATGGAGATTACCTGCAACTTGAAAAAATTACCGGCGCACAGGATCCCGAAAGTTTTAAGGATGGGAAAGAACCGGCGCATGATGAAATGCTGTTCATCATCATACACCAGGCTTATGAGCTTTGGTTTAAGCAGATTTTATTTGAGGTGAATTCGGTAATTGAGATTATGGACAAACCGGCAGTGAATGATAACAGCCCCGAAATGCAAACTGTAGTACACCGTTTAAAAAGAGTAGTTACCATTTTAAAAGTGCTGGTGCAGCAGATAGATATTATGGAAACGATGACGCCTATGGATTTTCTCGACTTTAGAGATATGCTGCGTCCTGCATCGGGCTTTCAGAGTTACCAGTTTAAAGTACTGGAGGCAAAACTGGGTTTAAAATTTGAACAGCGGCACGGTCAAAATTATTACACATCGCAACTGAAGGAAAAAGACATTGCCATTATTAAAGATGCCGAAAGTGGTAAATCGGTTTTGCAATTGATTAATGCCTGGCTAGAACGTATGCCGTTTATTACTGAAGACTTCTGGACGAATTACCAGCAGCTTTATGTAAACAGTTTGGCTGAAGCTGAAAAAAAAAATGCAGCAACCTTTGAAACTGTTTTTAATAATGCTGATGAAAATGTAGAGCGAAATCTCTCGCCAAAAGCATGCCGCTCAGCCTTGTTTATTATGATGTATCATGGTTATCCCATGCTGGAACAACCTTTTCAATTACTGGATACACTACTCGAAATTGACAACCAATTAAGCAACTGGCGCAGCCGCCACATTAATATGGTGCAGCGCATGATTGGTACCCGCATTGGTACAGGCGGCAGTACCGGTGCCGGTTATTTAAAAGCAGCCATGGATAAACATTATATTTTTAAAGAACTGGCGCAACTGAATAGCTTTTTGGTAGAGCGGAAGAAATTGCCGGTGCTGGAGAAGGGGGTGAGTGAAAGGTTGGGGTATAATTTTTAGTAGGAATTCGCCTTTTGGCGAATTCGTTTTGTATTTGCCATTGGCAAATGCAAAACACCAAAAGAACACGCCAAAAGGCGTGTTCCTACAAAAGGCATGTCCCTACTCGTGTAAATCATCTCTGTCCCAATTCAGCACGTTGTTTTGAATGTACTTTGCTATCTGTTCATATTCTGCAGCGTTCCTGATAACCCTGTCGTGAAACCTGCTTTGCCAGTTAAAATCTGTGAATTTATTATCATTGCACCACTTTTTTATGTTGCCTTTAAAATGATTAGCAAAGGAACTTACAGAGCCTTTGGATAAAGGAGATAAACCTTTGATGGTTGTGTATTCTTTTTCTAACTTATTTATTATTTCAATGATTACATGAATGTGATTTGGTAAAACCGACCATTCGGTAATACCAATAAGTGTTGGGCTATCATTGATGAAATAGGGATTGTTTTCATAAGGGTTTTCCAGGCTTTCATCCACATAAAATTTCAGAATGTTTTTTTTTAGATACTCGCCAATTGGAGAGTATATCATTTCCTTATTGACGATTTTGCCAAAAAAATGTTCCCTGTCTTTGGTAACAATGGTTATAAAATAATGGCCATCCTGAGAGTAATCAAAATTATAGAGCCGGTATTGTTTGTGTTTTTTGTACATGTAGGAATTCGCCTTGTGGCGAATTCTTTTAATTGAATGCCTTTGGCGTATTCAAAAGTAAAAAAAATGTTGATTTGTGAAAAATGCTTTTGTAGGAACACGCCTTTTGGCGTGTTCGAATGCAGAATTCGCCACAAGGCGAATTCCTACGTTTCAACGAATGCGGATTTCAAAATTTGAGGTTTCAGATTGAAACCCCATAAATGAGTTTCATTTGTGTTTCGAAAAATACTTTTTTAGCAGCAAGTGAGCGCATTGTTCCCGTTGGTTGAAAACCAGACGGGGGCATTTGTTGGCATGGCGGTGGGCTTGCAGGATGAATGAACACCCTCTAGGGTAAAAAACTAATTACTGTTATTGGTACTGCTTAGACATTTCTTCAAAAGATCTCCTGTTTTCTATTTCCTTTTTATTATTTCGTATAAATAAAAGGATACAACCTATTGCCAGTGTTATTACTACCCAAGCAAAAAGAGGGCTTTCGTGCTTTTCTTTTTCTAAAGATTTTTGCAGATAGGACAGGTCTTCTTTGGGATTTTGAGAATTAACGGCCGGATCATTGGGCAGGTAAGTGACTACAAATATTGGATCTTTTGGTAAATCAGAAAATTGCTTTTCGTCATCAAATCGTTTTCCATCAACTGTGTAAGAATATTTAATAGACTTTCTGGTATTGCTTCTGTGTTTAAAAACTGTATATGAACTATCATATAAAGCTATTGTTTGCCTTCCATTTTTTATCAACAGATTAGCTGTTGAAATTTTTGCTTCCAAATATTTTATACTTTGGTTTGTGTAAAATCTTATTAAATAGATGCCAGAAAAAATAATTGCAAGTACAGATAATATCAGGAGTTTTCTCATGAAGCCGAAATTTTTATTTTGTAAATGATAAAATTACCAAGTATTCCGTTATACCACGCTTAAATAAAAGCTCAATAAAGTTATACCGTACAAGAGTGCGACGCCAATGAAGCTAAATAGAATTATTAAAGCCGGGTACAAAAAAGAAAAATTTTTGTTTAACAATCTTTTGTGGTAAAAGATGGTTTTGTAGGAACACGCCTTGTGGCGTGTTCTTTTGGTTTTGCATTTGCCAACGGCAAATGCAAAACAGAATTCGCCATCAGGCGAATTCCTACAAAGAACACGCCAAAAGGCGTGTTCCTACACTCACACCAACTCCTTCAACTTCTCCACCACCATATCAACCTCTTCCCTTGTATTGTGCTTGCTAAAACTAAAACGCACGGTTACCTGGTTGGGGTTGTGGTTGATGGCACGGATAACATGGCTGCCCTGATCGGCGCCACTGGTGCAGGCGCTGCCGCCGCTGGCGCAAATATTATTTATGTCGAGATTAAAAAGTATCATCTCCGATTTTTCTGTTTTGGGAAAACTGGCACTGAGCACCGTGTACAAACAACGGCCCAATGCATCGCCGTTAAATGCAATGCCGGGAATGTTTTTTTTCAGTTCGTCCATCATGTAATACTTCAGTGTGCCGATGTATGCCATGTCTTCTTCCTGAGTAGCTGTGGCCATTTCAAGTGCTTTGGCAAAACCAACAATGCCGTATAGGTTTTCGGTGCCGGCACGCATGTTGCGTTCCTGAGCGCCACCATGCACAAAGGGTTTTATGCGTACGTTTTCGTTGATGTATAAAATGCCTACGCCTTTTGGTCCGTGAAATTTATGTGCAGCGCCGGTAATAAAATGCACTGCTGTATTGCGCAGGTCGAATGGAAAGTGACCAACGGTTTGCACGGTATCGCTGTGGAAAATGGCGCCGTACAATTTGCATAATTCACCAACAGCATGAATGTCGAGAATATTACCAATTTCGTTGTTGGCGTGCATTAAGGTAACCAGCGTTTTTTCTTCGGCGGCTGCCAGTAATTTTTCCAGGTCTTCAATATCAACATGCCCATTGGGTAATAATTTTACATAGCTCACTTTGGCAATGTCCAGGTTATCTATATGCTCAACGGAGTGTGTTACTGCGTGGTGTTCAATACGTGAAGTGATTACGTGCCTGCAACCTAAATCACGTACGGCGCAGGAAATGGCCGTGTTGCTGCTTTCGGTGCCGCCGCTGGTAAAAAATATTTCGGCAGGGTGTGCGTTTAAAATTTTAGCAACCGTCTTACGGGCTGTTTCAATGGCCATGCGGGTCTCACGACCATAAGAATAAATGGAAGAAGGATTGCCAAATTTTTCGGTGAGGTAAGGCATCATGGTTTCCAGCACCTGTGGATCGAGTGCGGTGGTGGCGGCGTTGTCGAAATAAATTCTTTGCATGAGTGTTTGTTGTTTGTTGTTTGTGGTTTGTGGTTGGTGCCTGCTGGTTTAAAAGCTGTTAATGAATTGAGCTCTTTCTACTACAAACAACAAACCACAAACCTTTCAACAGTTTTACATCATCTTTCCAATATCCTGTATCAACCTTTTTGCAATATTATCTGCTGTTGTAGCAAAATTGCTTTCGGCATAAATACGAATGATAGGTTCGGTATTACTGGTACGTAAATGTACCCAATCGTTATCAAATTCAATCTTCAATCCATCTTCGTCATTTATCGGTTGATTTTTATACAGGTCTTTTATATTTTCAAAAATAGTTTTTACATCGGTACCATTGCTCAGCTCAATTTTATTTTTGCTGATAAAATAATCAGGATAGGTATTGCGCAACTGCCTGATGGTTTTTTTGCTTTTGGCAAGATGCGTTAAAAAAAGTGCAATACCAATCAGCGCATCACGGCCGTAGTGCAGATCAGGAACAATAATGCCGCCGTTTCCTTCGCCACCAATTACCGCATTAACTGCTTTCATTTTATTTACCACATTTACTTCGCCAACCATGCTGGGGAAATATTCGCCGCCATGTTTTATGGTCACATCTTTTAAAGCTTTGGTTGATGACATGTTTGAAACCGTGTTTCCTTTTCTTTTACTCAAAATATAATCTGCCACAGCAACCAATGTATATTCTTCGCCAAACATGCTGCCATCTTCGCAAACAAAGCAAAGGCGGTCAACATCGGGGTCAACCGCAATACCCAGGCTGGCATTTTGAGAAACCACTGCACTGCTCAATTCGGTTAAATGCTCGGGCAAAGGCTCGGGGTTGTGTGCAAAGTTTCCGTTCACTTCTTCATTTAAAACAATAATGTCTTTTACGCCCAATGCCTTTAATAATGCCGGTACTGCAATTGCACCGGTGCTGTTTACTGCATCAACAACAATTTTAAAATTTTTCTTTTTAATTGCAGCAGTATCTACCAGTTCGTATGCAAGCACTGCATCAATATGTTTTTGCAATAAACTTTCGTCTTTACAATAAGTGCCCAGTTTATCTACTTTGGCAAAATTAAAATCTTCATTTTCGGCTGCTGTTAAAATCAGTTTGCCTTCGTCGCCGCTAATGAATTCGCCTTTATTGTTCAGCAACTTTAATGCGTTCCATTCTTTAGGGTTGTGACTGGCAGTAAGGATAATGCCCCCGGCTGCTTCTTCAAATGTAACCGCCATTTCAACCGTTGGTGTAGTGCTCAAACCAAGGTCAACCACATTCAACCCAAGGCCAATAAGCGTGTTAACCACCAGGTTACTCACCATTTCGCCGCTTATACGGCCATCGCGGCCAATAACTATTTTATTATTGCCGCCTTGTTGTAATATCCAGCTTCCGTAAGCTGCTGCAAACTTCACAATGTCAACAGGTGTAAGGTTATCATTGGTTTTTCCGCCTATGGTGCCTCTAATGCCGGAAATACTCTTTATCAGTGCCATTCTAATATTCTTTTAGGGATTGCAAATATAAGAAAGTGTTTTGTGTTAGAAGTTAAGGGTTTTGAGTTTCGGGTTTGCCTTCAATTCAGTTTTTTTCTATTCAGCCAGCAGCTTTGCTTTAAAAAATCACGAACCAAAAACCCCAAACCATTACCTTTGTTTCATGCAACAAACCTGGTTTAAAGATTGGTTCAACTCCCCGTATTATCATCAGTTATATTTTAACAGGGATGATAAAGAGGCGGAAGCTTTTATTGATAAGCTGATCAATTATCTAAAACCATTACCCGGCAGCAGTATGCTGGATGTTGCCTGTGGCAAAGGCCGACATTCCATTCAACTGGCAAATAAGGGGTTTGATGTAACCGGAATTGATTTAAGTGACGACAGTATTAATGAAGCTTTGCAATCGCAAACGGAGTCGCTTCATTTTTACAAACACGACATGCGTTTGCCTTTCTGGATAAATTATTATGATTACGCTTTTAATTTCTTTACCAGCTTCGGGTATTTTAAAACCCGGCGTGAGCATGATAATGCCATACGCACCATTGCACAGGCCGTAAAAAGAAACGGCATTTTTGCAATGGATTTTTTAAACGTGCATTTTGCAGAGGATCATCTTGTACATCAATCCGAAAAAGAAATTGAAGGCATAAATTTCGTCATTACCAAATGGTTTGACGAAACCCATTTTTATAAGAAGATAGTTGTAGAAGATGAAAATCTGCAGGAGCCTTTGGTGTACACCGAAAAGGTTGCTAAATTCACTTTAGGCGATTTTACTGAAATGTTTGCCTACCAGGGATTACAGATACAGGAAGTGTTTGGCGATTATGGTTTTGGCAATTACGATGTAAAAAAATCGCCCCGCATGCTGATGATTGCAAAGAAGGTAAAAATTTGATGATATCGTGTGTTTTTTTACAATTCTAACTCAATAGCTGTCTGGCCACTAATAGCATTATACAGGCCCAGGATACTATAATAATTTAAAAAACTCAATGTGCAGGTTCCTACCTAGTGGCCTGACACCTGAATTATTTATTTTTATTGTTGATAAGCAACCACCTTGCAGTTTCATACATTGCAGATGTTAGTTGAGATAAATGAGCTTTTACAGAATCCTGTTGCGCTTTGGATAAAGCCGGCAGGTTATTACGAACTGGCAGCAGTTCTTCTTTTTTAAAACGGATGTTTTTTCTGAAAAAATAATTATCGTTCACCACACCAATCCATCCGGGTGCATGGTAAATAATAAATGCCGCATTTTCTTTTTTAGTAGAATCTAAAACATCTCGTCCTAAAGTTGTGTTCAGGTAGGGCTGTTGCATCATGCCGGCGATGGTAGGTAAAATATCAATCTGCGAAACGGTTTCGGCTCGTTTTTGAGGAGCTAACAGGGCAGGGGAATAAAATAATAAAGGCACATGTTCATCGGCCAGGCGTTGCTCTGTCCAGGCCTGCGGGTAAATGGCTGTGGCATTGCCTTCCACGCCATGATCGCCGGTAAAAACAAAAATGGTGTTATTAAAATATGGCGAATTTTTTGCTGCCTCCATAAATTTTTTAATGCAGTAATCGGTGTAGGCAAAAGCATGATATTCTTTCAGCGATTCGAATCCATATTTTACCAGATCTTCATCGGTGATCAGATCACGGACAAAATCTTTGTCTTCTTCCGGTATATCAAAAGGGCGGTGGTTATCGGCAGTTTGAATGATGGCAAAGAATGGTTTCTCCTGCTTAGATAAAACACCATTCGCCTCCAGGAATAAATTTTTATCACTGATGCCCCATACATTCAGTTTTTGTGCTTTGTAACTTCCTTCTTCATACACGTGCAGGTTATTGATGTTAGATACCAGGCCCTTGAAATTATTAAACTGGCTTCTGCCACCAATAAAATAAAATTTTTCGTATCCATTAAAATCGTTGATGATGGTGCGCTGGTTTACCGACTCCTGGTTTTGAGTTGAGAAGATTGAAAGTTGCACATCGGGAATACCGGTTATGGTTGCAAAAATGCCACGGGCAGTACCAAAACTTGGGGTAAAACAGCGCTCAAAAAAAATACCTTCATTACACATTTTGTTAAAGTAGGGCGTGCTGTTTAAAGGATTGCCACTCATGCTGCTTTTGTACATGCTGAAACTTTCGCAGATAACCAGCACTACATTGGGCTGGCTTTCAAAAGCCCTGCTGCCGGGGTGCATTAACCTGCTGTATGGTTTTGATGGACTGACAGGCTCTACAATTTGTAAAAAGTCTGTCATGTACTTATAATATTCAACTGCCTTTGTATTGTGATCTGGATTTACATACTTGAGTGTGGTAAAAAAATTCTGCATTGGGTTTAATGCCAGGTTGCTTTTAAACTCATCGTTTAAATTAAATGCACGGAAAATATCCAGCGGCTTTAACGTTAAAAAACCGTACGAAAACCAGCCCAGCAATAATAATGCTGCTGCATGCCATCTCCGGCGGTAAGTAAATTTATGTATGTTGATATTTTTTTCAGTCACATCTACATGCATCCTGCGAAACATCCATATCATCATCATAACGGCTCCGGCCAGGCCAAACAATATCCATACCACCGGGTAACTTTGCCAAACCATTTGTAAGCTTTCTCTTGGGTCTCTGGCAAAGATCAAAGCATCTGCATTAAGGCGGGCATTGATGTAGGCAAACTGGCCAAAATCGGCACCGTAAAAAAATAAAACCAGTAAGGTTGTAACTCCCAGGTAAGCCGTCCACAGTGTTTTACCCCGTTCGCTGGTGAATGGCGAAAGCCGGGGAAATAAGGATAGTACAGCAATGGGCAACAAAATAATGGCAATCCAGCGCAGGTCGTATTTTAATCCCAGCCAGAAAGAAGGCAAGAGGTCTGATACTGGAATTGAACCAGGCTTAAAACAAATGACGGTTGCAATACGAAAGGCGGTAAATATGCACAGGTATATAAAGAACAGTTTTACTATCCATTGTATAGTTTTGGGAACACGCCAACTTATGAGCATATTAATTTTATTTCCTTAGCCTGAACGAAGTATGCGAAAATACTAAAACTGGTGATAGAATCGCTGGTGCCATTTATTAATACTGATTTTTGCAGAAAACAACCCTATTGCTTCTTCTTATTGTTCAGGAGTAAATACTTGGCTGTTTCATAATAGGCATCTGTAAATCTTTGCAGGTATTTTTTTGTGCTGTCGGTTGATGCATTCATTACAACAGGCTCATTACCGGTCATAGATACAAAATCTTCTTTACCACTCTTTAGGTTTTTGAGGTAGTAGTATTGGTTGCTAACCAGGCCAATGGTATGCACATCGTGGTCAATAACAAACGCATATCTTTCAGGTTTAAAAACTGATTTGTATTGTAATGCAGAAACAGTATCAAACAAATTTCTTCCCAGCGAATTATTAGTGTATGGAATTTTTGCCAGCGATGCAATGGTTGGTAAAATATCAATCTGCGAAGAAACATCATGAATTCTTTGCGGCTTTAACAGCCCGGGAGCGTAAAACAATAATGGCACATGTTCGCAGGTAAGACCCTGCTCGGTCCATGCTTTGGGAAAATATTCAAGCGTACCATTGTAACGAATTCCATGATCGCCCACAAAAACAAAAATGGTATTTTTAAAGTAAGCTTCTTTTTTTGCGGCTTCCATAAATTTTTGATAACCAAAATCGGTGTAGCGGAAGGCATTCATTTCTTCATTGCTTTCAAAACCAAAACGCTTCAGCGAATCGGATGAATAAGATAGTTGTTTAAATTCATCTTTATCCTCTGCAGGAATGGTATATGGGCGGTGATTATCGGCAGTTTGAATAACGGCAAAGAATGGTTTGGTTTGTTGTTTCAGTATCTTATTCGATTCTAAAAATAAATTTTTATCGCTGATGCCCCATACGTCAATTTTCTTGGCAGTGTAATCATTCTCTTCATAAAGTTTAAGGTTTTTAATGTTGTTGGTTAACACACCACGTATGTTTGCCCATGTAGCACTTCCTCCTAAAAAATAAAAATTATCGTAGCCTTTAAAATTGTTGATGATGGTATTCTGATCAACTGCATTGGGGTTTCGGCTGGCGGTTTTGGGGCTTTCCACATCGGGTACACCTGTAATGGTTGCCCACACGCCACGGGCTGTACCATAAGCGGGTGTAAAACATCGGTCGAAGAAAATACCATTCTTACACAATTCATTAAAGTAGGGCGTTGTGTTTAAGGGATTGTTGTACATGCTGCTTTTGTAGGCACTAAAGCTTTCGCAGATGACTAAAACAATATTTGGTTTATTGGCCGCTGAATCTGCGGCAGCATAAACCCGTTGAAAATTTAGTGACGAACTGTCGGGAGCATTTACACCCAGGTAAGCCGACATGAGTGAATAATCTGCCCTCACTTTTTTTATATCGTACAATGAGTTTCTGAAGCTTAATGTGCTTAAAAAACTCTGAAAAGGATTTAAAGCCAGATTCGCTTTAAAATCATCGCTCAATGTATAAGCATCGCTCCAGCGCAAAGGAAACTGGCCAATTTTACCGAAAATAAAAATACCAAATATCAGAAAAGAGAACATGTACATCAAAATTCCCTTACGTTTGTAAAAGCTGTTCTGCTGCTGATAATATGCAAGTAAACTTCCAAAACCAAGCCTTGCCAAGCTTAACAATATAATTAAAGTAAAGCCAATCTTAAATAAGGGATATGTTTGCCACATCATGTTAAAAGATATGCCGGCATCCTGCAGGTAATTTAAAACCGTTGCATTAAGCCGCTGGTGCAGGTAATCAAAATGGTAAAAATCAATAGCCAATACCAGTACCATGATGAAAAAAAGTAGCGGCAGCAATACATTCCAGAATTTTTTTGCGTTGAAATTTTTTAAAGGATTTAAGAACGGGATGGCACATAGCAACATAATCAACAGCCCGATAATACCTATCACCCGGGCATCAAACCTTAAACCCATTATAAATGCCGAGCCCGAAAAAGACTTGCCGGGGGGATTGAACTTCCAGTAAATAATCAAGCGGGAGATGGTCATCGCAATCAACAAAATCAAAAGCACCGAAAATATCCAGCGCAGCAGTTTTGGGATTCGTTGAAAAAAAAGCATGTAGAATTATTTAATGAGTGAACAAATTTAGTTTAATTAATTTTGGCCGGTACTAATTTCACAACCATCTAACATTTAATGGAACAACTGCTAACATACGACAAGCAATTCTTTAAGCTGATAAATGACCAATGGAGCAATGTCTTTTTTGACTGGCTGATGCCCTGGTTGCGTAATGCAGAAATGTGGTATCCATTGTACTTGTTTTTAGTGCTGCTGATTTTATCCAATTACAAAAAAACTGGCTGGGTATGGATACTGTTTGCAGCGGGAGCTATAATTATGTGTGATTTTATAAGTAGCCATATTTTAAAGATATATGTTCATCGATTAAGACCTTGCAACGAGCTTTCCATCGCATCCTGGGTTCATGTGCTGGTAGGATACCGGCCTCAAAGCAACAGCTTTACCTCGTCCCATGCCACCAACCATTTTGGAATGGCCGCATTTTTTTATTTTACGCTCAAAGATAAATTCAATAAATGGCCTGCTTTATTCTTTATATGGGCTTTTAGTATTGCCTTTGCCCAGGTGTATGTTGGGGTGCATTACCCGCTTGATGTTATTGGTGGAGGGCTAATTGGAATACTTATCGGATATTTGTCCGGAAAATCGTTCAACAAAAACTACGGTTTAGCTTAATAATACATGACGGAAATACTGATAATACTCGGTCTGATACTAATAAATGGCGTCTTTTCGATGGCCGAAATTGCTCTGGTATCTGCACGCAAAGCCCGGCTGGAAGGGCAGGCAAATAAAGGAGATGAAAAAGCCAAAGCTGCACTTAAACTGGCTAATAACCCCGATGTTTTTCTCTCTACAGTACAGGTGGGTATTACGCTCATCGGCATTTTAACGGGCATTTTCTCCGGCGAAAATTTAAAAAAACCCCTTATTGAATATTTTAATCAATTTGAATGGGCGAAAGAGTATAGTAATGGTATTGCAACTACTATCATTGTGGTAATACTTACTTATTTTTCGTTGGTTTTGGGCGAGTTGGTTCCAAAAAGAATCGGCTTATCCCGGCCCGAATACCTTGCCAAAAATTTTGCAAAACCCATGAGCTGGTTAAGCAAGATCACTTTCCCTTTTATCTGGTTATTAACCTCATCAACTCACCTGATTGTAAAACTTTTTAAACTTAAGGTAAGCGATAATCAGGTTACTGAAGAAGAGATAAAAGCCATGGTGGCTGAAGGTAGTGAGCATGGTGCCATTGAAGAAGAAGAAAAGGACATTATTGAAAGGTTGTTTCACCTGGGCGACAGAAATATTACTTCGCTGATGACACACCGCACCGATATAATATGGTTTGATGAAAAGGAAACGGTACAGCAATTTAAAGACAGGTATGAAGAACTTACTTATTCCACCTATCCGGTTTGTGATAAAATTGTAGATGATATAAAAGGGGTGGTATATGTAAAAGATCTTGTAAAGGCTTCTCCAGATACTCAATTAAAAGATTTGTATAAGCCGGCCATGTTTGTACCGGAAAATAACTCAGCTTACCAGTTGCTTGAGAAATTTAAATCTACCAAAATACACACCTGTTTTATTGTAAACGAATATGGCACGCTAGAGGGTATGATTACGCTGAATGACATACTGGAAGCCATTGTAGGCGACGTGCCTCAAACCGGACAGGAAGAATATGAAATTGTAGAAAGAGCCGATGGTTCGTTCCTGGTGGATGCACAGATTCCATTTTATAATTTTTTAAGTCATTTTGAAAAGACCGAATGGATGAATGAAGGCGAACACGATTTTGATACAATCGCCGGCTTTGTTTTACACGAGCTTGAGCATATACCCGTTACCGGCGAACGGTTTGAGTGGAACGGATTTGATATTGAAATTATTGACATGGACGGGCAGCGGATTGATAAACTGCTGGTTAAAATTTCTGAAGAACTTAAAGAAGAAATGGAAGATTAGGGTCTGCTGGTTCTCCCCTTTGGCGAGGATTTAGGAGGGGCTTCAAAACTCAAAACTTGTCTTCTCTTCCGGATTCACAAGTTTGGTACTTTTTTTATTTCCGTTTACAGTTGTGTGTATGATACTGATCTGTTCTTTCTTGTATTCAAACAAAATATTGTCAATAATATCCAGCTTTTTTACAGCAGCAATATTGATTACCTGGTAGTAACTTTCAATGCCTTCTTCATCCTGCTCGTAGCCAAGAAACTGCAAGGCAACAGGCTTTCCATCAACTTTAATAATTAAATGTTTTTGTACATAATCGGCCACCAGTTTATTCATGGCGTTTTTATCCTTTGGTTTCAGCAAATCCACATCGGTTTTGTAGGTAGTTCGTAATGCCTTTTCAAAATCATCTGTAAAAATTTTGCAACTTATTTCCAGCGTCTTTTCTTTGGCATTGTGTTCAATTTCGGTAACACTTACAAATATGGGATGAGAACCCCATAACCCGATTCCTTCGGCTTCGCTCTGGATTGGGGAACTGACCGACGTATTAAAATTTAATAGCGAAGACAACATTAACCACTTAAATAAAATACTTGCCATTTAGCTAACAGGTTGATAAAAAATCGTTTCTTTAAAGATACATTGCAAGGCAAATCTAACGTAAACAAACAATTATAATCTCGTTCATGCAGAATTTAGGATTTTATTTTAAATTAGGCTGGGAACATATTATAGCGTTTGACGCTCTTGATCATTTGCTCTTTGTTTTAGCTTTAAGTGCTATCTACCTCATCAGCAATTGGAAGCAGGTATTGGTTTTGGTAACCGCATTTACAATCGGCCATTCGCTAACGCTGGCTCTAAGTGTGTATAACATTGTTCGTGTTGATGATAAGTGGGTTGAGTTTTTGATACCTTGTACCATCGTGGTTACAGCGGTTTTAAACCTGCTCGAAAAAAATTATGAACCCAGGTCATTAAGGTTAAATTATGTGCTGGCATTGTTCTTTGGGTTGATACACGGTTTGGGTTTTGCTAATGCCATCAGGTTTATGATTGCCAGAGACGAAAGTATGGGCTGGAGTTTATTTGGATTTAATATTGGTTTGGAGGCCGGGCAGATTGTTGTAGTCACTGCAATTTTATTGCTAGGTTTTGTTGTTGTAACTAAAGCAGGCTTTAAAAGAAAATGGTGGGTATGGTCGTTATCTCTTATTGCGCTTGTTATTGCATCTAAAATGGCATGGGATCGTTTCCCTGCCTTATTATCATAAAAAATAAACACTCAATAATAAATATGAAACAACTTACAGCTTTTGCTTTTTTGCTTTTCATTGGTATCAGCGCCAATGCACAGGATATTAAAAATAATCCTGGCAGTAACCATGGTAACCGGTTTGAGCAATTGGGAACTATTCTTCCTACACCAAATGAATACAGAACTGCAAGCGGTGCACCGGGACCAAAGTATTGGCAACAGCGCTGCGACTATGATATTACCTGCGAACTGGATGAGACCAACCGCAGACTGATTGGCCGGGAAACAATTACTTATGTAAACAACTCTCCAGATCTGCTTACTTATTTATGGCTGCAGTTAGATGAAAATGAACACAGCAATACCAATAATTCTGGCTACCAAAGCGGGAACAGTCCTATGCAAAGAACCATTACCGAGGCGGATATAACACGCTTTGATGGTAAGGTGGATAAGGATAAAGAATATGGTAGCAATGTAACCCGCGTTGCCGAAGTAACCGGAAAGCCTTTGCAATATACCATCAACAAAACCATGATGCGTATTGAATTGCCGCAGCCACTAAAACCCGGCCAGCAGTTTGTTTTTAAAGTAGATTGGAACTATAATATTATTGAAAGAACCAAGTACGGTGGCCGTGGCGGTTACGAAAATTTTCCGGAAGATGGAAATGATCTGTTCACAATGACACAGTGGTACCCACGCCTTTGTGTGTACAGCGATTACCAGGGATGGCAGAACCACCAGTTTGTGGGTACCGGAGAATTTGCATTAACCTTTGGCAATTTTAAAGTTGCTATGACGGTTCCTGCCGATCACGTTGTAATGTCAACCGGCCAAGGACAAAACTATGCCCAGGTTTTATCAGCTACCGAACTTGCACGCTGGCAAAAAGCACAAACTGCAACCGATGTTATAGAAATTGTAACACTTGATGAAGCAACCGCAAAAGAAAAACAAAAATCAACCCAAAAGAAAACCTGGATTTTTAAGGCAGATATGGTACGTGATTTTGCCTGGGGCAGCTCACGCAAATTTATTTGGGATGCCATGCCAGCAATGGTTGAAGGAAAGAAAGTGATGTGCATGAGCGGATATGGAAAAGAGGCTTATGCATTGTATCGTAAGTACAGCACCAAAGCCGTAGCACATACCATTAAGACCTATTCAAAATTTACCATTCCTTATCCTTACCCGGTTGCACAAAGCCTGGAGGCTGCCAATGGAATGGAATACCCGATGATCTGTTTCAACTTTGGACGTACAGAAAAAGATGCTGCCGGTAATTACAGCGCCAACAGCACTTACAGCGAAGGAACAAAGAACGGTATGCTGGGTGTGGTGATACATGAAGTGGGTCATAACTTTTTCCCGATGATCATCAACAGCGATGAAAGGCAATGGAGCTGGATGGATGAAGGACTGAATTCATTTGTTGAATATTTAACGGAAGAATTATGGGATAATAAATTCCCGGTGGGCAAAGGCCCTGCTTATAAAATTGTTGATTACATGAAGCTGCCAAAAGATATGCTGGAGCCCATCATGACTAACAGTGAAAACATTATTCAGTTTGGCCCCAACGCATACAGCAAACCGGCCACCGGTTTAAACATCCTGCGTGAAACCATTATGGGTCGTGAAAGTTTTGATTATGCATTTAAAGAATATGCAAGGCGCTGGGCATTCAAGCATCCAACACCGGCCGATCTTTTCCGCACTATGGAAGATGCCAGTGCCGAAGACCTGGATTGGTTTTGGAGAGGATGGTTTTACAGCACAGATGCCTGTGATATTTCATTGGATACGGTTAAGTGGGCTGTGCTGAATACCGAAGCACCTGCTGCGCCTGCCAACAACGGACCTGCTACAAGAAAGTTTCCAGTTGCAAAGCCAGTATTGAATTCTTTTGATGATATTTCTAAAATAAGAAATCGTGAAGACAAGAAAATAATTTTTGCTACAGATGCAGATCCATCATTGAGGGATTTTTACTGGAGATACGACCGCGACCTTGCAAAAGTAGACAGTACTCCTTTTGAAATTACCATACCTGCACCTGTTGCGGATAATTACAGTGAAGCCGAAAGATTTAAATTGGGCGGCGATAAAAATATGTATGAACTTACTTTCAGCAATAAAGGCGGATTGGTAATGCCCATCATTATTGAGTGGACATTTAAAGATGGGTCAAAAGAAATAGACCGCATACCGGTTTATGTTTGGCGCAAGAATGAGAATAAAGTAGTAAAAACTTTCTTAAAGAACAAGGAAGTAGTTTCTATCAAGCTTGACCCAATGAGAGAAACTGCCGATATTAATACTGATAACAATACCTGGCCTGCTTTTGTAAGCCCAAGTAAATTCCAGTTATTTAAAAATGGTGCTGGCGGCCGTGGCCCACGTGGTGCTGGGGGTGGCGGAAATCCGATGCAGAAGGAAATTAAGTAAGATATTTGCTGTTTGAAGATTAAAAAGCTGTCCTGCCTAAAACGGGACAGCTTTTTAGTTACAGTATTTTACTAAATTACACGCTATGAAATATTGGTTCGTTATTTTGTTTATTTGTTTTTTGTCTGTCAAATTATTTGCAGGCACGGTCGATACTGTTTCTATCTACAGCAACAGCATGCACAAATACATCAAAGCAGTTGTAATAAAACCCGATAGTTATAAAAAAAAGAAAAACAGATTTCCGGTAGTTTATTTATTACATGGCTACGATGGCTGGTACAGCAACTGGATCATCAGGGTACCAGAATTAAAAAACTATGCAGATACTTATCAAACTATGATTGTATGCCCTGATGGAGCCAAAAGCAGTTGGTATTTCGACAGCCCCATTGATACCACATACCGCTATGAAACATATATTGCAACGGAAGTGGTGAACTTTATTGATAAAAATTACCGAACCATTGCCGATAAAAACCACCGGGCCATTACCGGTTTAAGTATGGGTGGTCATGGCGCTTTATTCCTTGGCCTGCGGCATGCAACTGTTTTTGGTGCTGCCGGCAGTATGAGTGGCGGGGTAGATCTGAAAGAAAGTAAAAACCGTTTTGACATCAGCAAAAGAATTGGTGATACCATTTTGCACGCAAAAGAATGGCACGACCTTACGGTGATTAATTTAATTGAAAACTATACCACTACGCCTGTAAAAATAATTTTTGATTGTGGCGACAGGGATATTTTTATAGATGGAAACCGGAAGTTGCATCAAAAAATGAAACTGTTAAAAATTAAACACGAATACATTGAAAGGCCGGGCGAACATAACTGGCAATACTGGAGCAATGCAATACCTTTTCAACTTTTATTTTTTCAGCGGTTTTTTAATTTGTCAGGCCACTAAAAATGCATCGTAAATTATCGTCTGTTAATTTATAATAGGGTTTAAAATGTAGAAGTTTTTGCAGAGGCCAGACAAGTAACATCTACCCGCCCGAATAAGTCCTTCCGTCCCTCACCACTTTCTTCTTTCCTTTATTTTTCTTTTCCCATTCCATCATTTCGGGCGTTTTTTGCACCTCTTTCTTTTTTTCAACAGGGGCAACAACTGTTTTAGCATTATCAGTGGGCGTTTCCAAATGGCCACGTTCATATTTTTCAACCTTTACCAAACGCCCGGTGCCGGTTTCATAAAATTTCCACTCGCCATGCTTTACACTGTATTGCTCGGCTTTTACAATTTTATAATCAATAATTTCATTATTGCCGCTGCCGTAAACCGCAATGGTATCATAGGGCGCATCGGGGTCATATCCTCTCCACGATTCTTCCCTTAACAAATCGCCGAGGTACGTGTAATATTGCTGAACTCCATCTTTGCCGCCCAGTTTATAAAATTCTACGGCAATAATATCACCCGTTAAACTGTACTTACGCCAGATGCCTTCCTTGTTGTTGTTTTTATAAATGCCCTCTTCTTCATAACCAGGTTCGCCTCTTAAAGGCTCTACATGCATTACCCACTTACCCTGCTTTTTATCATTTTTATCAATGGCATTAAGGGTATCGCCTTCGGCACTCAGTTTATAGGTTTTATACTGCGCCATGCCATTTGTAAAAAACAAGAACTGTATCATGGTCAATACCAGCAATTGCCGTATTTTTAAAATCTGCATAAACCTATTTTTAATTGTTTGCATAGTAAACCAAAACTGATGATGAAAAATCTTTCCAAAATTACAGTAATACTGCTTTTACTAATTGTTAATTCTGCGCAGGCGCAGGTAAAGCCAAGCACGGCTGCCGAAAGATTAAACGGTTTACAAAAAAGAAAATTGCTTGAACAGGATACAACGCTCAACAGTATCAAATTCCGCAATGCGGGCCCCAGTATTATGAGCGGCCGGGTAGTGGATGTGGAAGTGAACCCAAGCGACCCTACAGAATTTTATGTGGCATATGCCACCGGTGGTTTGTGGTATACAAAAAATAACGGGCAAAGCTTAGTGCCTGTATTTGATAAGGAAAATGCTTTTGGCATTGGCGATATTGCTGTTAGATGGAAATGGTGGCCTGAAAATGGTTTATTCAATGTTCCAGATAGCATGAGGTATAACGAAATCTGGATTGGCACCGGCGAAGCAAACAGCAGCCGTTCATCATACAGTGGCCTTGGCGTTTATAAAAGCAGCAACAGTGGCAAAACCTGGGAATATTTGGGCCTGCCCGAAAGTCAGCATATTGGTAAAATAAACCTGCACCCACTTAATCCCGACATTGCCTGGGTTGCCGTGCTGGGTCATTTATATTCTCCTAATAAAGAAAGAGGTATTTACAAAACCACCGATGCTGGCAAAACCTGGAAACAAACTTTATTTGTTGATGAAAATACCGGCGCTGTCGATATGGATATCAACCCAAAAAACCCGGATGAACTTTATGCAGCCATGTGGTACCGCACCCGCAGGGCATGGAATTTTGAAGAGAGCGGAAAAACATCGGGCATTTTTAAAAGTACCGATGGCGGTAATACCTGGAAGCTTGTAACTGCTGTGGGTAGCGGGTTTCCTGCTGGTGATGATCTGGGAAGAATTGGACTGGCCGTATTTGCAAAAAGTCCCAATATTATTTATGCCACACTCGATAACCAGGGACATCGGCCCGATACTGCAGTAAAAAAAGTGGATACCAATTATGTGCTAAAAAACTTTAAAGACCTTACCAAAGAAAGTTTTGCTGTGCTCGACAATAATAAACTGGATAGTTTTTTGGCCGACAATAATTTTAAAGAAAAATACACAGCAGCCGCTGTAAAAGCACTGGTAAAAAACGATAAAATAAAACCAACCGAAATTTATAATTACCTGTTTGATGCCAACACCGCACTTTTTGAAACACCCATCATCGGTTGCGAAGTTTACCGCAGTAATGATGCAGGTGTTACCTGGCAAAAAGTAAATACCAAGGGGCTAAACCTGTACAATACTTATGGATATTATTTTGGAAAGATTTCGGTAAGTAATACCAACGAAGATAAAGTAGTGATAAGCGGATACAATTTAATGCTGAGTACCGATGGCGGAAAAACATTCACCGGCACCGACAATGATGCCACGCATGCCGACTGGCATGGCTGCTGGATGAACGCCAATAAAGACAGTCATTGGATTGCCGGCAACGATGGTGGCTGTAATATTACCTACGATAATGGCGAACACTGGTTTAAAGCCAATACCCCGTCTGTAGGGCAGTTTTACAAAATTGCTGTTGATGATGCAAAACCTTATAACATTTACGGTGGCCTGCAGGATAACGGCACCTGGTTTGGTCCATCCACCACAAAAAATATTGATCAATGGGATTATGAAGGCATTTACCCCTGGAAACAGATTGGCGGGGGCGATGGTATGCAGGTGGCTGTTGATACAAGGGATAATAAAACGGCGTACTCCGGATCGCAGTTTGGTTTTTATGGCCGCAGAAGCACTGATGGCGGCAAGCGCATGTTTATTTATCCCCGGCCCGACCTTGGCGAAGCCAAATATCGCTTTAACTGGCAAACACCCATCTGGCTCAGCAAACACAACCAGGATGTTTTTTATTATGCCACCAATCGCTTTCACCGCAGTTTGCAAAAAGGCGAAAAGCTGGAGCCATTAAGTGCTGATTTAACTAATGGAGGAAAAGAAGGCGATGTGCCATTTGGTACCAGCACCACATTGGCCGAATCGCCATTGAAATTTGGTTTGATATATGTGGGTACCGATGACGGAAATATTCATGTAAGTAAAGATGCCGGTTACACATGGACAAAAATAAGTACCACTTTGCCAAAGCCGGTGCAGGGTATGTATGTTAGCCGTGTAGCGCCTTCAGCATTTAAAGAGGGCAGGGTATATGCATCTTTAAATGGCTACCGCAACGATCATTTTGGCGCTTATTTATTTGTTAGTGAAGATTATGGAACCAACTGGACACCAATAGGAAACGATTTACCCATGGAACCCATCAATGCGATTGCAGAAGATTCCAAAAAAGAAAACATCATCTATGTGGGTACCGATAATGGTTTGTATGCCTCTTTTAATATGGGTAAAACATTTATGACCTTAGATAATACCCTGCCCCGTGTGCCGGTGCATGATATCATAATTCAGCAGCGGGAAAATGAACTGGTGCTTGGCACCCATGGCCGCAGCATTTACATTACTAAATTGAAAGAACTGCACAAAATATACGACAAAATGATGGGTGAGAATAAATGAGCCAGGCTTTATAAACTCCAAGTGCCGAAAGGGCAAAGCTCTATTTTTCTCCGTGATCCAAAAAACAGTGGCAGCGTTACACGCCCACCTATATCCAAACTTACCGGAGTCGGTCAACAAACAACTTGTCTGCCGGGAGGCAGATAACCAAAAGCCCCATCAAACATCATTTGAATGGGGGCTTTTTGCATGGGGACTTTCGGCTATTGTTCTTAATGTTGGCAGAAGTATTTTATTGCCACGTTATTATCAATATAGCCCTGCTAAACAAGGATAAATAATAAATGTGAAGACAACTTGTTAAAGCAAACTGAATAAATTTAGAAATGTCAATAAAGATACAATTGCTGCTAGGGTATAGGTAATTACTTTTGAAATAGCGAAATACTTAAATTTAAGAAACAAGAAAACAGACATTATACCAAAAACTATATTAATAATAGTTACTAAATAAATATTGTTCACTCTATACAAATTTCCATTTTCATATAGGTCGATGTAGTTTCGACCACTTGTAGAATTATTGGAACAAATTACTTTGATGTAAAAATCAGCACATATAAGGAGCAATAAAATAGTCGCTAAAGCGAATAGGTATCCTTTTTTCATTTTAATAATCTAATTTTTGTTTACTCTATGACACAACCTGGAAAACAGACCCGCCTTGGTTCACACCCACTTCGTGCACATGCTCTGTCATGAAGATAACAAATCGCATGTGCATAGAAGCAGCAACCACTACAATTTGCACAACACCCCCAGCTTGAACCACACAATAAGCAATACCATGCGCAATCCCTAACAACATTACTTGATTCATTGCTTTGAAATGAATATTGCAAAATATTTTCAATTGTAGTTAAAAATTTACCTTTGTCGACATAAAAACTATATAGTTTTTGGAAACTAATTTCTGAATCTGCAGTAGTATTTATGAAGTTTGAAAACAATATTGAACTTGAGTCGGTAAAATCTCCTGGAGAAGAATTGACAACATCTTTTAAAACTTGCTTATTGAAAAAATAATCACGTTGGTCAAAGAAAAAAGTTTTATCCAAAAAATATCCAGGGTGTGGTAAACACTCATAAGTGCCATCATCAAAGGACCGTTCTTTTACTTTTACGATTGCGTTGTAAAAAAAAATGGACTGAACCAAGTTCTTATCATAATTGTCAGAAGCCAAAATTGTATTTGCGAATTGTAAAATTTCAGTAGAAATGTCAGTGTATTCATTCTTTGTCAATGAAAAATTAAGTTGTTGGGCCAATTGGACAATTTTTTATGTTGCAATAGTCTATAATGGTTAATTGAAGTATCTAATAGATAATTAGATTCGAATCTAAGCACATTGTTTTTTAAAATTTTAAAATTGGATGTATATTTATTGTCTGCATAAGAACAGGTATATACTAGCTCATCACCTCCAATTAAGCTTTGTTTTGTAAAGGTTTGAGACCTTCCCAATAAAGAAAAGAGGGATAAAACTATGAAGGGAAAAATTATTTTTTTCATTTTTAAAAGTTTTTAGTGTATAGATAAATTGTGTATTAAGGCTAATTCCGTCGTTTTGCACAATGTAAGTAAGGAAAAATATTTGGTAGTAACAATACCGCAAAGTGGTAATTTTTTAAGATATACCATACTTCGCAAATATATAAGTAATGGTTGCTTATTTCTGCCAACGTTCGGGTATTGCTGCAGGCAGGGGATTCATTGCTCGTCAAGCCCCGGAACTGAAGCCGATTGAAAAACTAAACTTGAAGATAACAACTAAAAGCCCAACAGGTCTTATGTATGAGTTAAGAGAGGTTTCTGCTAAAAGATTAACTTTAATTACCAAAATTTCTTTTAAACTTAAAACAGAAACCTCATGAACAAAAGTAACAATTTAGACTTTAGCGGCACAACCA
>Ga0209181_10001160_pt1 | contig 46748 bp, 47 predicted proteins | sample MAT05_FD_187208 | JGI IMG/M metagenome (GOLD analysis project Ga0209181, IMG submission 187208) | Freshwater microbial communities from Lake Fryxell liftoff mats and glacier meltwater in Antarctica - MAT-05 (SPAdes) (version 2) | ecosystem: Environmental > Aquatic > Freshwater > Ice > Liftoff... | reverse complement strand
ATTGATCCTGTTCCACTTGATATCTATCGTCAAGAAGGACTATTTCTTGATGATCTTTCCTGCTGTGATAACGATTGTCTTTGTTAAAATCATCCATTCGTAAAGATGGATGTCTACTGTTTAATCAGAGCTTAATTAGGGGCTTGAGTAGCATTGGAACCAAAAACCGAGTTAAGGATTTTGAATTACTCAAAATCCTTCCCTAGAGCTGGTTTGACTAAAAAAGGACTCAGCCATGCCATAGTTTGCTGACAAATAGTACTTTATATTCTCTACAAGTTTATTTCTAACAGCACTCAAAAGTATTGCTCACGATTCAAAAATAGATATTTATAGCTAGGTTATTCCCTGTAAGTAGATAGTTTTTCAAATGCTAACTGTGCTGCTTGCTCAGCACGTTGTGAAGTAACTTTTGAATATTTTAATGTCGTCTGAATATTCTCATGCCCCATTAACGCCCTAAGTTCTTCAATCCCCATCAAGCCCACTCGTTCTGTCGCAAAAATGTGTCGCAGATCGTGAAAACGAATTCCCTGCAATTGAATCTCTGAGTTTTTAAGGTCAGTCCAAGATTGATAAGCTCCTCGATAAGAAAGTCGAGAATATAAATGAGAAAATGGTTGTTCGGCAGTGAACAGATCTGAATGGTTTGGATGTCTATAATATTTGAGATAGTTATTCAGACTGGTCGCCGCATCCTCACTGTAAAAACACCATTCTAGTTTTATTACCTTTCCCAACAACTTGAAATTTATGAGCATCGATATTTATCTCTAATACGGCTTTGATTGCCACCCACTGGGACGATCTATTGCGGGTTGCAGGTTCGCTGAAGTTGGGTACCGTCAGTGCTGTCGATTTAATGCGCTCACTTCAAAAAGGGAATACGCCTTCGATAAACTCGAAGGCGATGAGTGAGTTGGGGCGGATTGTGAAGACTTTGTACTTACTGCCCTATATTGATGATGAGACTTATCGTCGCCGAATTTTAACTCAACTCAATCGCGGGGAGGGTCGTCATAGTCTTTCGAGGGTTGTATTGCATGGACAACGTGGCGAGATTCGCCAAAAATATCGAGAGGGGTAGGAAGACCAACTGGGGGCACTTGGGTTGGTGGTGAATGTCATCGTGCTATGGAATACCTACTATATGGATGCTGCTGTCTCTAAGCTACAGACGACTGACACAGAGCTAAAACTAGAGGATCTGGCTCGACTCTCGCCGTTGGGGTACAAGCACATCAATATGCTAGGGCGGTATTCGTTTGCCTTGTCTGATTCAGTTCAGCGTGGAGAACTTCGTTCTTTGCGTGAACCCGCTTCTGAAGAGGGTTTTGAGTAATTCAAAACCTTAACTCGGTTTTTGGTTCCAATGCTACTCAAGCCCCGAATTCACTTGCACTCTGTGGTGGCTTCGCAACCTTTGAGCCAAAGTAGGTGCTTGACATCTACCTACTAGATGGTAGACAATAAATCCATGGAAAAAAGCACATCTCAACAAATTCTAGACGTTGCCCAAGACATGGTACGCAGTCGAGGGTATAGCGCCTTCAGCTACGCTGACATTTCGGAGCGAATTGGAATTCGTAAGGCCAGCATTCACTACCACTTTCCCTCAAAAGATGAATTGGTATTGAAACTCGTTCAGTACTATCGAGAAGCCTTTAGTCGCAGTTGCGATCGCATCGTTCAATCCGTTGCCAGTCCTCAGCAGCAGTTGATGCAATTTGCCAATCTCTATCGCGATGGGTTAAGGCAAGGTCAGATTTGCCTCTGTGCGATGTTAACAGCCGACTTTGCGGTTTTGCCCCAAGCTGTGCAAGATGAAGTTCAAGCATTTTTCCAGCAAACTGAAGCTTGGCTAGCGGCGCTCCTTCAGCGCGGTTGTGAAGCGAAGGTTTGGCCATGTTATCCATCGCCTGAAGTGGAAGCGAAAGGCTTGATTGCCCTGTTGCAAGGGGCACAACTGTTGGCTCGTGGAGTTGAGGACAGTCCAGCAGCATTCGAGCAAATCGTCTATCCCTTTCTTGCCAGCAGACTGTCAAAGGCGTAGTTTTTTTTACCCCATCGTCTATCTACTAGTAGATAGTTTCACTCAATTCACTTCGTCCCTCATTTCAGGAGAAATTCATCATGGCTCAAGAATTTACAGGTCAAACGCTAATCGCGATCGGCGGCACCAGTGGCATTGGTAAGGCAGTAGCTCAACTCGTCCTAGAAAGAGGGGGTTCGGCTGTGCTGATTGGGAGCCGGGCAGAAAAGTTGCAGACAGCAGTTGCAGAACTGAGCCAGTACGGTGTTGTGAAAGGTCAGCGGGCGAATATTAGCAACCCTGATGAGCGAGCAGCTTTGATTGAACGGCTGAACCGCGATCATGCTGATGCCACTTTGTTAGTCAATTCGGCGGGCATCTTCTTGCCCAAGTCTTTCCTGGAACACAGCGAATCGGACTATGACCTCTATTTAGACCTCAACAAAGCCACTTTCTTCATCACCCAAGCGATCGTCAAAACCATGGTAAATCGAGGTCAGAAAGGGGCGATCGTGAATGTTGGCTCTATGTGGGCAAAGCAGGCGGTTCAAGCAACGCCTTCTTCGGCTTACTCCATGGCAAAAGCCGGACTCCACTCGCTGACTCAACATTTGGCGATGGAACTTGCAGACAAAGGCATCCGCGTCAATGCCGTGTCTCCTGCTATCGTAGAAACGCCCATCTATGAAGGGTTTATTCCCAAAGACCAAGTGCATGAAGCCCTACAAGGCTTTAACTCGTTTCATCCGCTCGGTCGCATCGGGACTACAGCAGATGTCGCTGAAGCGATCGTCTTTTTACTCTCTGAAAAAGCATCTTGGGTGACTGGAGCGATTTGGGATGTCGATGGTGGAGTGATGGCAGGTCGCAATCAATACAACTAACGTTAATAGGGAGACGATAAATGGTATGAATACATGTTTCGTCGAATGAATCTTGCTATGAGTGAGATATTACGCTAGTTTCATCATTAGCAGAAGAAGCCCAACAAGCAGCGATCGTCGCCAACAAAAACCAGCTACACAAGAGTGTGTTGCTCATCTGTCGCGAGTAAACATCGCCTTATGGAAAACCATTACAGCCTATTGGTGGAATAAGGGATACAGTCAGGTAGCCGAAACCACTGAAATAAATACTCACACTGTATCCCTCAATGCCTAAACAGGCTGTAGTCGTAAATACCCTGATATTACAAAAGCCATTCCGTGAGGTGATAGACTACGGGTAGCTCCTTAGAAATGAGAGTTAAGGAGATTGCCAGAAAAGTTTATACCAGGCACTGGAAGGGCGTTCGCGTAGCGTATACTTTGCACTTAGCATCCGGGCAACGACCTTCTGGTCGATTCAAGGGCTGATCTGCCGGATGCTTCGCCCCTACAGCAGTAACGTTTTCCCCAGAAATCTCCTTGTCTCCTTGTCTCCTTATCTTCTGTATCCATCTACTCCCTAAGAATCTTCTACCCTGCCAGGAAGTCACTCAATTGGGAGAGGAAGACCCTAAGGCAAATTTATAAGCTGAAAAGTGGGTACTTTAACTAATTGGGGATTCTTAATATGCCTCTTTATAAGCTTCACGATTTTGATCCTAGCTATCGGGACACCTTTGGTGGCGATGATATTAAAGGCTTAGATGTTTACACCGATACCAACAATGAGAAAGTTGGTAGTGTTCACGATGTCTTGGTGGATGATGAAGGACGTTTCCGTTATTTGATTGTCGATACCGGATTCTGGGTGTTTGGGAAGAAAGTGCTGTTGCCAGTTGGCCAGTCCATGATTGACTATAACCAGGGTCGAGTCTTTGCTCGGTTCAGCAAGGAACAGGTTCAAGACTTGCCTGAGTTCAGCGATAATCTCAAGGTCGATTACGACTACGAAGAGCGGGTTCGTGGTGTATATCGGACATCAGAGGTTGATAGTGCCGCCCCAATGAGTGGTTCTACTATGGATGCCTCTGCACCTGTTGAAGCATCTGGTTTAATGAACCAAGCTCCTGTTGATCCGATGGCTGCCTCTGCTATGTCTGCTACTGCTTACGATCGCAATACCTACAACTACGATCGCGATGCTTCTCTCTACAATCTCAACGATCGCGACCACCAATCTCTGAGATTGTATGAAGAGCGGTTGATTGCCAACAAAACCCGGCAGAAGACAGGAACCGTTACCATTGGCAAGCATGTTGAAACTGATACTGCCCGTGTTGCTGTACCGCTTGAAAAAGAGCGTGTTGTCATTGAGCGGACTGCTGTAACTGGTGCTGCTAGAACGGTGACTCCTGGTGATGTTGACTTCCACGAAGGTGAGGTAGCTCGTGTGGAAGTTTATGAGGAAACTCCAGACATCCGCAAAGAAGCCTTTGTGCGTGAGGAAGTCAAAGTCAAGAAGGTGACTGAACAGGAAACAGTGAATGCTGAGGATGTGATCCGTCGGCAAGAGCTTGATGTCGATACCGAAGGCAATCCTGTGATTAGCAATAACGTTCCAGCTAACAGACAGACGACCAAGTCCGATCGGTAGGCAATGTTCCACGCTTCTTGTTAGAGGCACCATAGATTGAGAGGAACTACAGATAGGATTTATCATCCTATCTGTAGTTTTATTACATACGGAAGTCATGAGTACGCACGCACTTCTAAATCAATTGAAACAGAAGCTACAAGGGTTCACAGTAGTTGATGTTCATGGTCAGAAAGTTGGTGTTGTAGAAGATCTGAGATTAACACCTGAGCATCGGATCAATATCTGGGTCTTGACAAATGGGTTTTCTCAAAGCCCAGATTTCTTCTTGCTCCGCAGCCGATTGATTGCGAAAGCAGATGCCAAGCACCGATCGCTGATCTTAAACGTGACTCAAGAAGAAATCCAAAGGTTATGGCAGGCTCCGATCGCTGTCCCTAGTTCGTCAAACCATTCCCTCGAAACAATTTCAGCTAATACTTATACTCGACCTATTATGAATGGGGAGCATCTCAGTTTTGTAGAGGATACGCCAAAACCCCCTCATCCCCCAGCCCCTTCTCCCAAGAGGGGAGAAGGGGAGCAAGATCTAAGTCCCTCTCCCCACCTGGGAGAGGGATTTAAGGTGAGGGTTGCAAAAGTGAGATGCTCCCTTATGAATGCTGCTCAAAACTCTTCTGAAGGACGCTCAATTAACCAACTTGGTGTTCCAATTCCACCTATAGCATTCTCTCCTGCACCCCTACCTTTAGAGCTTGATAGAGCTAGTCACCTAGATACTGCTTTGCCTGCTGAAGACAACTTAGAAACGGTGGTGCAATTATTACAGGAACGCTTGGTAGTCGATCGCCACAAGCGAAAAGTAGGGGAAGTCATTGTACGGAAGGAAGTGGAAACCCGCTATGTTCGAGTTCCGGTTCGCCATGAAAAGTTGATTGTGGAACAAGTAGAGCCTACGTACAAGCAACTTGCTGTCATTGATTTAATTCAGGAACAGGATGCATCAGGGATAGAACTTCCAAAAATCTCTAGCCCCGATCCTACATCAACTGTCAAAGGGGAATTCAACTCTCCTAGGCTTGCGAGTCAGATTCTAGAGGCGATCGCCAGCCACAATGACCATCGGTGTCGAGTCGTGCGAGTTGAAGTTGTTCTAGAAGATCCAGAGTTTCAGCTTGGTTATCAACAATGGTTCGATCGTTATTCTGTGAAGGGCGATCGATATTCTGAGCCATAGTAGCCAGTTTTACTAATTGGGTAGGAACGGGTCTTTTGTAGGTTGGGGCATTGTCTCAATTAATGCCCTTAATACCTTATTCACCGACTCTGGCGTTGTAAAAACTTGAGCCACATCTTCATCTAAAACCACAATACTTAACCGTTGTTTTTCGTCATGAATAGCAAATCGATTAGGCTTCACCTTCTTGTAATCAAAATGATATTCATCTAGAAGCTCATCGTCTGAGTTGTACGGCTCTTCACGAGGGACTTGACTCATAATCTTTGTTTAGGGAGATTTCTAGAAAAGTTTATACCAGGCACCGGAAGGGCGAAGCATCCGGGCAATGACCTTTTGGTCGATTCCAAGGCTTGTCTGCCGGATGCTTCGCCCCTACAGGGGTAACATCTTTGTCGGAAATCTCCTGACTATACTTTGCAAGATTCTGCATAAATTTGTAGTGCTATGGCCATTTTTTCTTCGTAGTTCTCGCCCTGAGCCTGAAACCAAGCTAATGTAGCTGGATCTATCTGAACTAGCACATTTAGGGGTTCAACAGGTTTCCACCATCGCGAATTCCTGAAAAACTCCTCAGTTAATGGAGGAATATCAGATGTGTCGATTTCTTCCTCTGTAAGCGAGTCAACTTTCTGCCAATTCGTCCTTGAGGTACTGTTCATAGCATTTTCGTTCATAGGGCAAAGCTTTGTGAAGTGAAATAATACGGATTATTTGCTCATCTGGTTCTGTAAAAACTGCAACCACAACACGTCCATCAAGCATCCCAATCCCAATCCAGCGATCCTCTCCATAGTCTTGCCGCTCATCTAGGGAAATACGGAGAGGGAGTCTAAATACTTTGAATGCATCTGCAAAATCAACATCATGCTTAGCAATATTTGCTTCATTTTTTTGCTGATCCCACTCAAACTTCATGCCTCAATTCTACTGAATTTTCACTTCATCCCTCAAGAAATGCTTCTCTAAACTCAAAGCATTACTCACCATAGAGCAACTTCACTCTGAATTCTTACAAATATCTTTTCGGGCAGACCACTCCGAGCAGCCGAAACCATGTTGCGATCGGAGCGCCCCACTCCCGCGAAACTTATTATCTCCTGCTTAGAGTGAAAAGATAAATTAGTTCTCGCATTTCTAGTCCTGGGGTAGTATGGTGTCTCTAAGTGGCCTTAGCCACTATATCTACACAGTGAGTAGCGAGATACCTATGGTTCGAGAACTCGATCGACTACAAAAAATTAACCAATTCCCTGAGACTGCCCCCACTGCCTATCCCGTGTTTTTTAGAACCTACAGCCGTCGGGATGGAGGACAGCGGGAGACATGGGAGCAGGTTTGTGCCCGCACCACGGAAGCCATTATCAAGCTGGGCAAACTGACCGCTACAGAAGCCGCCTTAATTAAACGGATGCAGCAAGGTCTCAAGAGCTTGCCTTCAGGACGCTGGCTCTGGGTGGGAGGCACCGAATGGATTGAGCGCCCAGAAAATTTCTCTGGTGCTTATAACTGCACCAGTACAAACGCGATCGATTGGCGGGCCTTTGGCTTAATGATGGATTTGGCCATGATGGGATGCGGCACCGGAGCCATCTTGGAACCCAAATACATTCACCAACTTCCGACCCCCCGGAATCGGTTGCACGTCACCTTGCAAGGAGCGATCGGCACCACCGCCTCCAGCCAGCGCCGAGAAGAAACAGAGGTGGTGATTAAGGGCAATCAGGTCACCCTGCATGTGGGCGATAGTCGGCAGGGGTGGGTCAAGTCCTACCAATCGTTGCTAGAACTTTCCACTGACCCCCGATTTACTGGAGACGTGCAGGTTAGCATTGACCTCAGCGATGTGCGATCGGCTGGGGAAACCCTCAAAGGCTTTGGTGGCGTAGCGAATCCTGTCAAGCTCCCTGGACTGTATGCCCGTTGTGCTGCCATTCTCAATCAAGCCGTGGGACGGCAATTGACTTCTGTAGAATGCTGCTTGCTGATCGATGAAGCGGCTGTGACGATCGTAGCTGGCAATATTCGTCGCTCAGCCGGGATTCGTCAGGGAGACAGTGCAGACACCGCCTTTGCCGCCGCCAAAGATAACCTCTGGCAGCAAGATGGCGCGGGCAACTGGCGCATTGATCCCGATCGCGATGCCCTCCGCATGGCAAATCACACGATCGTCTTTCATCACCAACCCACCCACCAGCAATGCGTAGATGCCGTTCGCAAGCAGTTTTATTCTGGAGAAGGAGCCATTCAATACGCTCCAGAAGCCATTGCCCGCGCCAACAGTGACCTGCTGACCACCCCTGAATTGAAGCAGGACTTTTTAGCCGCCTACCAAGCTGGACATGCCTCCCAATGGCTGCAAGAGCGCGATCCCCAGATGGCTGCGACTGAAGTTGCCCATCGACTGGGACGGTATGGCTTAAATCCCTGTGGCGAAATTATTGGCAGCGATTTCCACTGCAACCTTTCTGAGGTTCACCTCAACCAACTTGATCCCGATAATTTGCGAGAACAGGAAGAAGCATTTACCGCTGGGGCGCTATCGGTGGCGGCTCTGCTCCACCACAAATTCCTGGAACCCCGCTATCAGTACAGTCGAGAACTCGACCCGATCGTCGGCGTTTCCTTCACGGGCTTGTTTGATTTCTTCGTGAATGCCTTTGGAGTGGAATGGCTCCATTGGTGGGAAGCTGGACGACCAGACACCATGACTGGGCTGGAATTTAAGCAACGGGAGCAGGAGTGTTTAACCCGATGGAAGGCGATCGTGCATCGCGTTATTGGGGAGTATTGCGATCGGCACAGTCTCAAGCAACCGAACCGCTGCACTACCGTGCAACCAGCCGGCACAAAATCATTGCTTACCAGCGCTAGCCCCGGCTGGCACCCTCCCAAAGCCCAACGCTATATTCGGCGCATCACCTTTCGGAAAAATGATCCCGTTGCCCTAGCCTGCCTGGACTTTGGCTACTCGATCGTGCCCTCCCAGTCGGATAAGGACGAAACGGGCAACTTGCTCAATGACCCCTTCGATCCCCGCTGCACCGAATGGTTGGTCGAAATTCCGGTGGAGGTTCCTTGGGCAAATCTGCCAGGGGCTGACCAAGTGGCGATCGAACAGTTTTCTGCCTTGGCTCAGCTAGACTTTTATCTCCAAGTGCAAAACTACTACACCACCCACAACACCAGTGCCACGATCGAACTGCGGGAAGATGAAATTGAGCCTCTGGCAGAGCAAATCTATCAGACGATCGCCAATCACAATGGCTACATCAGTGCTGCGCTCCTCGCCCGCTTCGACGCTCCCTTTCCTCGTCTCCCCTTCGAGAAGATTGACAAAGCGACATACGATCGCTTACAACAGGACGTTCGTAGCCGCAAACGCTCAGACAACTTCCACACAGCTCTCCAGCAGTACGATTCTGGCAAACAAACGGTGGAAGGCCCTGCTGGATGCGATAGCGACAAATGTATGTTGCCAGAGCAGCAGAAGTAGACAGAAGACCACGTTATGATTTTGGAAAGGACTTAGAAGATTTCCAGGAAACGTCATACCGTCAAACGTAGGGGCGTTCGCGTAGCGTGTGCTTTGCACTTAGCATTCGGGCAACAGTCTTTTGATTAGTTCAAAGGCTCATTAGGCGATGTACAACTTTCCCGAACCGCCCTCACCCCAACCCCTCTCCCAGAACTTGTCATTACCAACATTTTTGAAAAATCTTCGATTTTTCAAAAATGTGAATTTTAAACCTCTCAGAAGGCCCAAATTGTCGCCCGAACCGCCCCCCTGCCCCCCAATTCTGGGGGGTTCTGAGATCGAAGTCCCCCAGAATTGGGGGATTTAGGGGGCGAGTGCAAGGTCTAGGGCATTTATCAGACACTCTCCAAGCTTTTTAAGAGATGTTGGTAATGACAAGCTCCCAGAAGGGGAGAGGGGCTAAGATTTAGATCGGCTCCCCTTCTCCCAGTGGGAGAAGGAGCTGGGGGATGAGGGCAGACTTTAAGTTACACATCGCCTCTCACTTGTTGAATGCTTCGCCCATGCAGCGGTCAGTTTTTCCCAGAAATCTCCTTATATATACAACGGAGCTACCCCATGTTTGTAGATGAGCTTGCCCCTGTGTTTAGTGAATTCGTGCAGCAGCCTGCTGCATTTTTAGGCGGTTTTTTCTCTGGATTCTTTCGGCTTAGTTTAGCTGAAGATCCCGTGAAAAGCTGGATAGATCAACATTCAAGTTCATCCTCTTCAGCCAGCACAGGTCGAGTAGAGATCAATAATGGCAGAAGCAGCGGCCCTCAGTCCATTTCGATCGACTAGTAGTCTGTCAATCATTAATTGACGGGTAGCTGAGAGCCGGGAGGTTAGTTGGAGTTAAATTTTGAGGGTCTTCGACCCTTCAAAATTTTCTTGACAGAACACTAGAGTTGTATCATTCCCAGGTTTAACTAACCACTAAACTATAAAAAGGTCTGCCCCTAGGGGCAGACCTTTTTATATATAGCGTTATTTGAGTTACAGTTAAATTCATATTGACTGGTTCAGCATCCCTCGCGTTAGTCGCAAGGCTAAGCAAACACTCAGTCTCTAAACTCTGGCTCAAATTACGCAGAGCGACGGGTCAACAAACCCCAGAGGAAGATAGCCAAGATAGCACCCAAAACGGCAACGAAGACACCGGGAATGCTGAGGCTAGAGGCGGTTAAGCTCAGGGTTCCTGTTTGCAGGAATGTACCCAATGTGCCGCCTAAGAATGCACCGACAACACCCAAGACGATCGTAGACAGAATGCCGCCGCCTTGATCACCAGGGTAAATAGCTTTGCCGATCGCACCAGCAATTAAACCTAAAACAATCCAAGCAATGATATTCATAATTCCCAGTTCCTAAAAGTAGTTTGTATCAACAAATCCAAGATACTGGATATGATCTAGTCAACCTATCTACCAGTGGAGATAACTGTTAAGAACCGTGAGGAATACCCTGCATTCATCTATTGTTAAACTCTTGAAAAATTCCAAAAAATTCAGCCACTTTTTGCGAGATTTTTAATGGAGTTAGGGCTACACGACCCATTTGATCATGAAAGATGATTCGGAACTATACGCAAAAGACCTTTCCCCACACTCTCCGATCGGGAGAGTCCCGTCCTGGCTCTAAACACTCAAATATCTGGATGCTGCCATTTGGCATCAAGCCTAAATTCACCACATCACCGCTATTAGCTGTTCCAAATGTAACTAAACTTACCGTTTCACAATTGCGGATAATCTGAGTGGCAAGAGTGGTCATTAACTGACGTGACTTGAGGAAATTTGATGCTTGAGATCCACCCAAAGCAATGACATACTCCTTGGGACGACCTTGGGGATAATTGGGATGACTCTGAAATAAATCTCGTTGATTGATGGAAATAACGTTTAGATTTGGTTGCTGTTTAAGCTTCGCCTGAACTGATCGAAGAGTAGCTTGACAGCTTAGTGATGCATCACCAGCATGGGCAGGCTGAATGAAGCTCAGGGGAGTTGGAGAAAAGGCGATACAAAGGTTGAGTCCGATGAGAGATGCAATGGATTTATACATAGCTTATACATGGGGGTTGTACATCCAGTTCATTGTAGTTCTAACTTTATTGGAGAAGTACTGCTGAGTATTGTCTTATACTCATGAGGTAGTTACAAAGGGTCAATTACAAGGTTCCCAGGACTTGACCACAGGTATTCCCAGTAGTTGCTAGGCAGTTATGTTCATTCCACAAGCAAAAATGGCTCGGCGCACCATATCCTCTGACCAGCGCGAGTGAGGTTTGCTTCACAGATCTCCGTGAAGCAGACCAATTCATCTCCTTGCAGATGCCCTGGATTTTTGTCCATAAAGAACCGGATATGGCGATCGGATTGTCGTCCCACAGGAATACTCCTTAATCCTTCTCGTAAGATTTGGGGATGACTGAGACGCACGATACCAGACGTTTCATCATAGGCGCTATGGTAGTAGCGCTTAGCCAGAAAGTTCATGCGGGCTAAACAATCGTCCGCCATCGGAGTATCATATCGAGGACAAAACTCTTGGGCAAAAACAGGTAGGAATCGATAGGTACGGTAGCCAGAGCAGATCAGGAGCCAGTAGAGCTTTCCGACAACATACCGTTGCTGTAGATATTTTATAGCAGCAAGCCAAGTGCGAGGCAGGGCAGCACTTGACCAGGCACTGGGATCTGTGATGGTATCGCCGGAGTAGATGACACTGAGGGGTTCTCCTGCAAATTCAGTGTGATGTAATAGCAGCGTGGAAAATCCTTTGAGCGTATTTGTGTCTGCATCTCTGAGTAGGATGGCCCAATTTTTCTGGTCTAGATCAGCCTTAAACACATCAGGTTGCACACCCTCAAAGTGAGTTTGCAGCAAGGTATAAAGGTCATGCCGATCGCTGGGCTGGAGGTTTTCAATCCGAATCAGTTGGCTTTTCATGGTTGCAGAAATAAGATAGACCTGACGCTTTGGCTAGTTAATGTAGAAACTGGCACAAATCAGGTGGGCGATCGGAGACATTGTAGGAAATCAGTAGACTCTACAACATCTACTCCAGCGATCGGCTCTCTACCTACCCCTCCACCTCGCCATCTCTACATCAGGTTGAGAAAAGACTACAATCTTTTCCCTCATTTCTTCTCCACAGCAAGGACAGAAACCAACTCTAGTACAAAGTGGCACAAGTCTAGATACCTCTAAACCGAGACACCTCTTAACGTAGAAATGCTTTAGCAAGGGGCTTAAGCCCCTTGCCTGAGTTTTGCAAGGCAAGCTCATTTGCGCCACAGACTACTTGTCCAAAAAGATGTTTTAAGGGTGCCAAGGATTTTGCACTCGCCCCCTTTTCTAGGGTGCCTGAAAAGCTTTAAGCCCCCTTTGTGGAATGCCAGAAGGTCTATATTCTGGGGGACTTTTACCTCAGAACCCCCCAGAATTGGGGGGCAGGGGGGCGGTTCGGGCAGCAACTCATGCCTTTTCAAACAACCTTTAAGCTTCGTTCAGCGCCGCAATACCAGGAAGCTCTTTGCCTTCCAGGAGCTCCAGACTTGCTCCTCCACCCGTGGAAATGTGACTCATGCGATCGGCAACACCCACCTTCTCCACCGCTGCGACAGAATCTCCGCCACCGATGATTGTGCAGGCTCCATGGCTGGTTAAATCTGCCAGAGTCCGGGCAATGGCTTCAGTTCCCACGGCAAACTTGTCAAACTCAAACACACCCATCGGCCCATTCCAAATGACGGTTTTGCAATCCGCCAGCGCATCTTGGAATAATTTCACCGAGTCTGGGCCAATGTCTAAGCCCATCCAGCCATCGGGAATGTGGTCAATCTCCACAGTTTGAGTGTTGGCATCGGCAGCAAAATTATCCGCCACCACCACATCCGTAGGCAGCAGCAGCGCCACACCCCGCTCCTTGGCCTTGGCTTCCAGAGTCCGCGCCAGTTCCAGCTTATCCTCTTCCACCAGGGATTTACCTACGTTCAAGCCCCTGGCTTTGTAGAAGGTAAAAATCATCCCGCCGCCAATGAACAGCTTATCGACTTTATCTAGCAGCGTTTCAATGACCCCAATTTTGCTGGAGACCTTGGAGCCGCCTACGATCGCCGCCAAAGGACGTTGGGGTTGCTCGATCGCACTTTGCAAGTATTGCAATTCTTTTTCCACCAACAAGCCAGCCACGCAAGGACTCAAGTAATGGGTGACTCCCTCTGTGGAAGCGTGGGCACGGTGAGCCGTCCCAAACGCATCATTCACATACAAATCAGCGATCGAAGCCAGCTTTTTGGCAAATTCTGGATCATTTTTCTCTTCCTCTGGGTAGAAGCGAACATTTTCCAGCAGCACCACATCGCCATTCTGGAGTGTAGCGATCTCAGCCGTCACCTCATCCCCAATGCAGTCACTGCACTTCACCACGGACTGTTCTAATAATTCAGCTAACCGTTTGGCCACAGGGGTAAGGCGCAGTTTCTCATCCACCCCCTTTGGACGGCCCAAATGGCTGCACAGGATGACCTTTGCCCCTTTGGACATTAGAGCTTGAATGGTCGGTAAAGCAGCCCGAATCCGAGTATCATCCGTAATATTACCCGCGTCATCCAACGGTACATTAAAATCAGTGCGAACCAAAACCCGTTTTCCCGCCAAATCTGAGGGTGACAAATTTGCTACAGTTTTCTTGGACATAGAATTGACCTCCTAAACACGTCTTTAATTCTTTAATATCTAACTTCTCACAACGGAATCATTATTTGGCTTTCTGCCAGCCGCTAATCTTAATCTAGTCCTGCCCCCTTTTGCTAACCCACTGGAAATCTCAACCATTACAACCCATCGTCTCGGAAATAGGCACTATGTTCAAGAAGATTTTGTTTCCCATTGACCAAAGCCGTGAATCTCGTCAGGCTGTTGAGACTGTTACCCAAGTTGTCAAGACCCATAGCAGTCAATTGATCATTTTATCGGTGGTGGAAGTGCCCGAACCCGACGCAGTGATTGCTCCGGGAGATGCAATGAATTCACCCGCCGCGATCGCCGAATTACTGCAAGGGGCAAAAAGTCTGTTTTCTCAAGAAGGAATTGAAGCTGAGGCGATCGAGCGCGAGGGCAAACCCGCATTTGTGATTTGTGATGTGGCAGATGAAATTGAAGCTGACCTCATTATTATGGGCTGTCGAGGGCTAGGGTTGACGGAAGATGGCGTAACGGAAAGCGTGACCAACCGGGTGATTAATCTCTCCCCCTGCCCTGTGCTGATTGTTCCCTAAGTTCTGTCAAGGATCTTTAAGTCCTTAGTAGATTCAGAGATTTCCTGTCCGATAAAACACTATAAACATGACTCTTACTGTAAAAGATGTGGCATGGATGCAGGCAATCCATCCTGACTACCCGATGGAATTAGTAGATGGAAACATAATTGTCATGAGTCCATCAGGGTACGAATCTGAGGAAGTGGGAACCGAATTTGCCAGGCAACTAGGCAATTGGGTACGCCCCCGACGACTAGGGCGAGTCACAGGCTCCAGTGCAGGGTTTATTCTGCCTAATCAAAATCTACGCGCTCCAGATGTCTCGTTTGTTCTAGCCCGTAGGTTGAAGCAATCCACAGAGGATTATTTGGAACTTCTACCAGATTTAATTGTCGAAGTGAAGTCTAAAACAGACTCTTTAGAAAAGCTACAGGCGAAGATTCAAGAATTCATCAGTTTGGGGACTCAAATCGGTATTTTGATTGATCCCCAGGCACGCACCATTGAGGTCTATCGCGCCGATCGCACAGAGCGCTTGCAAGATGGCGACATACTGACCTTACCTGATTTGCTTCCTGGATGGGAACTTCCCGTTAGTGAAATTTGGGCACCTATCTTTGAGGATTAATTAGGAGATTTCTGAGAAAGATGTGACTGCTGTAGGGGCGTTCGCGTAGCCTGTGCTTTGCACCTAGCATCTGACAGATAAGCCCTTGAATCAACTAGAAGGTCATTGCCCAGATGCTTCACCCTTTCGTTTCCTGACATGAATTTTTCTGGAAATCTCTTGGTTGATGCTGTTGGACAAGGTAGTTGCATCAGCCATTATTAATTATCCCCCATCAAAATAATGAGGAGACATGAAGGAAGTACGTGTAAAGAGTGTAAAGGTAGCCAGAAAGCGTCTAGTTCTCTTCGTGCTTTTTGCAGTTTGTGGAACCACATTTTACTTGCTGCTGGCCCGACTTGGGTTTTTGGTGCCTGTGTCGCAACTGCCAGCCGTGCTTTGTTTACCTGCTTGCAAATCTGAGCAACCTGTTCATCCATTGATGGCAGGGGAACAACTTCTCAACCACACGCAACCACTATCGCAACTTGTTAAAGGCAACATAGCAGAGCAGAAAACTTCCATACTGATTGAAAAATCCAAACATAGATTAACGCTGTTTTATAACCTTCAACCCATCAAATCCTATCCAGTCGTCTTTGGCAGTAATCCAACGGGTGATAAGCTCCATGAAGGAGACCGAAAAACTCCTGAAGGGATTTTCCATATACAGGATCTCTATCCCCATTCAGATTGGTCAAAATTTATGTGGTTGGATTATCCAACATCGCGATCGTGGCAAAAGCACTTTCAGGCAAAGCTCACAGGTAAAACCAATTGGTTGCTGCCGATCGGGGGTCAGATCGGGATTCATGGTGTGCCAAGCGGAGATAACACCTTAATTGATCAACGTTCCAACTGGACATGGGGATGTATTTCGCTGAAGAACCGTGATGTAGATGAGATTTATCAGGTTGTTAAGCGTGAAACGCTAGTGGAAATTGTTCCTTGAAGCTAGGTGTGGCAGAAGTCCTTTAATCCATATGAATTTCTACCCGCTTACTTTTTGCTGATACCCCAGCCTTGATCTGAACATAGGACTGAGGCACGTCAAACATCTTAGCCAGCAATTGGATTAATTCCTGATTCGCTTTGCCAGCGATCGGGGGCGATTTCAAATACACCGTCAAACTGCCATCCTCCTCTTGGCGAATCTCCTGCTTTCTGGAATTTGGCTTCACCTTCACAGTTAGGATCTTCATCACTTCAGTAGGGACGGGGATAGGGTTTGAGTAGCTTTTTGGCTTGGTATATCTCAAAGACCTGCACCACCGCCTTACCCCGGCGAATCGGCACCTGTCCAATCCGTTCCAGACTGGCGAAATACTCCCCATACTTAGCCCGTAAGTCTTCTGGGCGCTGGAAATACTCCGAAGTGATATAGAGAGCATCCTGTCCTAGCCATTGCTGCGGTGTTGACCAGAAGGCAAAGCCACGCAGATCGCTGTCAAAGCAGGTGATAGGCTTGCCTGACAGTGGCACTAGCGCCATCGCCACCTGTCCGCCGACAAAGTAATAATTGGTGAACACGAAACTGGAGGCTTGCAGGGCAGCCATGAGGCGGGGCGACTGGGCAAACCCTTGGCGCAATTGCTGCACATCAAAGAGTTGGCTAGACGCTTCAGTGAGGGCATAATCGATCGTCGCCAATGTTTCCTGCGGACGCTGTAGATCGACAATGGGCGGAGTGGAGGGCGGGGGTTGCGCTGTCCAGAGTCCTGATTGAAGCACATAGGTGCTGGTTTGGGGAAATGGAACGCCACTCACAACATAGGTGAGGGCGAGGGAAACCAGGAACACGATCGCCACCCCTGACCCCAGCAGCCACCGCCAAATCCGCCCTGCCGATTGCTTTTGCCAGAGGGCAGCCTGTTGTCCCAGCAGCAGTGTTGTGCCCCACAGTCCAGGCATGGGCCAACTGGGCAAGACTTGGCTATAGCCCCCCATGAGAGTGAAGCCCACCATCAGCGGCAGGGAGATCCAGAGAATAAGCGATCGTTTCTGGGGTAAGTCTCCCTTGCCTGAGAGCGGCGTAGAGCGGGGTAGCAGGGTGGCGATCGTTGCTTTCGCACTTACCCACCACAGGGGAAACCCAAAGGCAGGAAACAGATAGGCCACTTCCACGAGAAACGTCACTAAAACTCCCCAGATACTAAAGCCACGGGTGGGCACTGTGCGGGCTGACTGAAACCGAAACGAAACCCAGTCGTGCTGGGCATTCCAAATCAGCAAGGGGGACAGGGTGAGCAGAAATAGTCCGGCACCGATCGCCATCCAGGGAGAAATCAGCGCCGATCGATAGCGGGGATGGCTCAGGCAAAAACCAACCAGCCCAGCCCCTAGCACAAAGCCGTGATACTTACCCAGGCAAGCCAGCCCCACCATGACGCAGATAATGGACAAGCGATAGCTGGGTTGATAGGCTGGGGTGCGGCGAAAAAACTCCGCTGCTGCCCAGTAGAGGGTGGCAGTCCAAAAAAACATCAAGGGCGCATCGGGCAGGTTGAAGGTGCCAAACGCCACTGGAAAAAAGGGCATGAGGGTTGCCAAGGCGAGAGTCAATAATCCTGCTTGGGGAGAGAAGAGCTTCACGCCAGTGGCATACAAGAGTGCCAATGTCCCGGTATGTAGCACTAATGTTCCAAGGCGTAGGGTAAATTGCGACACAATGCCCGTTAGCCATGGCCCGATCGCTGTCAAAATCGCCACCAGGGGCGGATGGTCGAAGTAGCTCCAATCTGGATAGAGTGTGTAGAGGTAGTAGTAGGCTTCGTCAAAACCAGGGTACATCCAGAAGGCGATCGTTGCCCTAGCTAGCAGCCCTCCTCCTAACAACAGCGTGACCCAACGGGCCCTAGTTCCCCATCTCCATCGTGCTAATTTCATCAAAACCCTTACTTCTTTAAAGCCTTAAACGAGCTTCTAACAGAACGCTCTAGATAATGTTACAGTACGTAACCTCAGGGGTAATTGGTAGCAGTCAACATAAATAACCTGGATTTATAACGTCAATGACCGCCACAGATCTGATCCAGCGTTATGCCGCCGGAGAACGCAGTTTCAAAGGTATAAAACTCAGTCGGAGCTACTTAAAGGGAGTAAATTTAGGTGCTACTGATTTGAGTGACTCAGAACTATGCCTCGCTGATCTCAATCATGCTAATTTGAACGGGATCAATTTGAGTCGATCGCACCTGATAGGGATCGACCTCATTCGCGCCACCTTGAAACGAGCACAATTGGTGCAAGCAAATCTGATCGGAGCCAACTTGGACGGAGCCAACCTCCGATGGGCAGACTTCAGCAACGCCACCTTGAGCGGGGCTAGCTTAGTAGGAACTTGCTTGCGATCGACTAACTTGACTCGCACGATCTTTTCTGGGGCCAATCTTACGGAAGCAGATCTGGGCAGTGCCAATCTAACGCAAACGAATTTTAAGGGTGCAAACCTAACGAGAGCCAACTTGCTGGGTGCAAATCTCACAGGAGCAGACTTTCGGGGTGCAGCCATGCCCGATGGTTCCTGCCCCGATCGAGATGAAGAGATCACAGAAGATGAGTATGCCTGGGCAAGTTAATGCACTATCACATACCTTTGTGACAAGATCTTTTGCGTAGCCTCTGAACAAGGTACACAGAGTTGGACAAAGTTAAGAAATCTCCTGCAATGCAAGAGATTTCTTAACTTTGGTAGCCGTCCTTCTGTCTTACTGCACCTGTCGTCGTGACGCAATGAGGTGATGGAAAGGCAGGGTTAAGACACACGCAAAGGTGAGTAAATACGAGACTACAGCAGTCAGTTTCAAACTCAGTCCCAGGATGTCCCATTCCAGGGTGTCCCATTCTGTAAGCTGGAACATTGACATCACAAAGCGTTGGATTACGGAGGCAAAGCAGTAGACCAGCCAGTAGGAAAAAGTCAGCCTGAGAAGAATGAGTTCTGACACGTCCAAATCGTCGTTTTTGTAACGGAAGGATAGTAGCCACAGGGCAACCGTGCAAGCGATCGTAGAACTCAGTAGTACCCAGTCATGCCAAAGGAGTTGAAGCATGAGCGTCCATCTAAAGGTAGAGATTAAATCGTAGTTTAAAGGAGAAGTGTTCTGGAATACAAAAATCCTTACAAACTGATACTTTATTGGCTCAAATGTTACGGGTGTGTTTACGCACGATGGAGAGTAGGTAGCTGGGTGCAATCAAACTAAAGATGATTTTGGGGGTGGAGGGGGTGGAACCCCCTGCCTGGGGGCAACGCCCCCACTCCCCCTTTTACAATTAATTACGCCTATCTACTTATCGACGTAGGCTCGTAGAACTGCTGTTGCAGATCATAAAGATTCATAAACTTCTGATTCTGAAGTAATAGACTAGGGCAGAGAGCTAGCCCCATCATCTGCACATCCACCTATGACTGCACCCCTCGCAATTTCTACGGTTAACCTCACAAAGCAGTTTGAAGGACATATTGCGGTCAACAACGTTGATTTAGCTGTCCAAGCAGGTGAAATTTATGGCTTAATTGGCCCCAACGGTGCAGGTAAAACGACGTTGATCCGCATGTTGGCGGCGGCTGAAGAGCCAACCGCTGGAGAGATTTACATCGGCGGAGCGCGCTTTGTGCAAGGACAGTCCAATCCTGAAGTGAAGCGGCAATTGGGATTCCTGCCCGACGATTTTCCGCTCTATGACGATTTGATGGTTTGGCAGTATCTGGATTATTTCGCCCGACTCTACTATTTGACAGAACCCAATTTAAGCGAGCGACTGAGTGAAGTCTTGGCATTGGTCAACCTGGAAGAGAAACGCCATAGCTTGGTGGGCACTCTGTCGCGGGGGATGAAACAGCGACTGAGCCTGGCCCGTACTATTATTCATCGACCAACCTTACTCTTGCTGGATGAGCCAGTGTCTGGGCTAGACCCGATCGCCCGCATTGAGTTCCGGGAAATTATCAAAGGCTTGCGGCAGCAGGGCATGTCGATTCTAATCTCATCTCACATCTTAAGTGACCTGGCTGAGTTTTGCACCTCCATCGGCATTATGGAACTGGGGCATCTTGTGGAAAGTGCGCCCCTCCAGGAGTTATACGATCGCCTGAGTGGACAAAAAATCCTCATCTCTGCCTTGGCAGATGTAGACACCCTGCAAGCAGAATTACGAAACCATTCCCTGGTGGGAGATTGTGAAGTCATTCCCGACAAAGGCAAGGTGCAAATCACCTTCTCCGGCACCCCAGAAGAATCTGCCCTGCTGCTACGATCGCTCATTGAATCAGGCTTACTGATTACCGAATTTTGCCAAGTTCAAGAAAGCTTAGAAGGCATCTTCTTAAAACTAGGTCACAAACAAACCTCATAGGGGTAAAGCCTCTTCTTGCAACTAGTGCAGGTTGTCAGAAATAACTACTCAAAACTCAAAACTCAGCACTCAAAACTCAAAACTCAAAACTATCTCCCTAACTAATCAGAAACTTCTGCCACGCTGCCCTAGGGCACTCTCTATCACCCCATTACTCCCCCACTCCCCCATGACTCCCACCTGGATTAATCAACTTGGCAACTGGAACCCGCAACTCCTACGCGAACTAAGAGGTCGGCTGAAACCGCGCAGTGTAATTGTTGCGATCGCCATCTCGCTCGTGGTGCAGGTACTTTTGCTGCTGGCCTTCGGGCAAGGCTTTCTCGCAACCGGTTATGAACTCTCTAGTGCTGGATTAAACCTCTTTAGGACGCTGACTTGGTTGATACCTCCTGTCTTATTTGCCATAGGAAGTTACAGTCTCATTGGGGATGTGGCGCAAGAGGAGCGCCGAGGCACCTTGAACTTTCTGCGCTTCAGCCCTAGAACCAGCCAGAACATTTTGCTGGGCAAAATTTTAGGAGTACCCCTCTTGCCCTACTTGAGCGTGCTACTGTTCGTGCCGCTGCATGTGGTCTCAGCCATGACTGCTGAGGTGGTGCCACTGGGTTTTATCGTCAGTTTCTATCTGATGCTGGCGGCAGGTTGCGCGTTCCTGTTTAGTGTCGCTCTGTTAACGGCATTGCTGAGTGGAGCGCGGGGATTTTTGGCAGCCGCTACTGCCCCTGGCTTCAGTGCGATCACGCTCTTTTCCTTTGCTCCTCTCTTCATGACGTGGAGCTTTGTGACGGTGTGGAGCCAGTTTAAGGTAATGGGAAGCCAACAGGATGCCACGATCGATCTCCAGTGGTATTATGTGCCGATCGCCACCAATGTTTGGTTCTCCCACCTCTTCGTCCTACTCAACATCGGCATCATGACCTTTGCCATCTGGCAGGTGTTGCGGCGGCGGTTTCACAACCCCACTGCAACAATTCTCAGTAAGCGGCAAAGCTACGCGATCATGGCTTACCTGGAAGTGTTTTTCCTAGGCTTTTTCCTCCAGACCCCTAATCGAGTGGCGAATAATGTCTCACCTGTAGAGTCTCTATTCCCCGACTCTTTGCTAAACCTATTCTTCTTGTATGGAATCAACTTCTTTTGCGTCCTAGTTTTGATTGTAGCCCTGACTCCCCAACGGCAAGCGTTGCTGGATTGGCTGCGCTACGATCGCCGAGGACATGCGAGCTTACAAGATCTAATCTGGGCAGAAAAGAGTCCTGCACCCGTGGCGATCGGCATCAACCTCATCATCATCAATGCCTTGCTCGTGCCCTGGATTCTGCTTTGGCCAACCAGTGGCCCCAAACTAATAGTCTGCTTGCTCCTGATTCCGTTCATGCTGTCCCTGCTCATTTACGCGGTCATTACGCAACAAATTCTGGCATCAAAAATCAGGAACCCTACGACTTGGGCCGCAGGCGCTTTGGCTACCCTGCTGTTTCTGCCCCCAATCACCCTCGGTCTGTTGAGTCTTAGTCCAGATAAAGTGCCAGCACTCTGGGTATTCTTTGGCTTTCCTTGGTTACTCGGCTCTACGTTACCCGCTCTATCTAACTTGGTCACCGCGATCGTGATGCAGGGGATAATCCTCGGTGTCCTAAGCTGGCAACTGAATCAACAGCTTAAAAAACTGGCGTAGAGAACTACTCATCTCTTCAGTGATCTCAAACTGATAAATAGGTGATGTGCAACTTTCCCGAACCGCCCTCACCCCAACCCCTCTCCCAAAAGGGGAGAGGGGCTAAGATTTGGATCGGCTCCCCTTCTCCCACTGGGAGAAGGGGCTGGGGGATGAGGGCAGACTTTAAGTTGCACATTGCCTATAAATTCAACGCTGACGAACCACGAGACAGGCTGCTGAGTGCGGTAAAGTGGCTTTTATGTATGACGAAGATGACCTAATCGCCCTTGACCTAGATGCTGCGCTAGGAAGTCCGCTAGATACGCTAGATGCGATCGACCCGGAGCCACCAGCACCGAAACCCAACCCAGAGTCCATGCTGGTGCTGTTGCGTGCGCCCGAAGCCCAGCAGCGAATGCTGGCGGCCAGAGCATTTTGCGATTTAGAAGACTCCCGCGCTATTCCAGATTTGATTTCGTTGCTGGCCGATCCCTGCTCCTTGGTGCGAGTCAGTGCTGCCTACGGTTTAGGCAGAAACCCCAGCCCCGATGCCGTCGAGTCGCTGATTGAGCGGCTCAATCGAGATTGGAATGGCTACGTTCGTAAAGGAGTCGTCTGGGCCTTGGGCAACTGCCGCGATCCCCGCTCCCTGCTGCCCTTGATTGACACGCTGAAAACCGATATTTCAGCCGTGCGGCTGTGGGCAGCCAGTGCCCTCGCACAAATGGCAGCGGTGAGCTACGAAGCCGTGGTTGCCACAATTCCCCCCCTCATCGAAGCGTTGCGCCGCGATCCCACCGCCGCAGTCCGCAGCAATTGCGCCTGGGCTTTGGGGCAACTCTGTCGGGAATTGCCGTCCAATGTTGTCTATGCCACAGCGATCGATGCCCTGATTGAAGCCTTTGCCGAAGACGCAGAACTGGGCGTGCGCGAAGATGCCAAAGCCGCGCTGTTGAAGCTGGGCGACACCCGTGGCTTACAAGTTATTGAAGAACTAGAGCAGGATGAACTTTCAGGATTTTGTCTGCTCCCCACCCACCACAACATGCTGTAAAGCGACCTGACTGAGTTTACAGCACTACCCCTAAGGAGATTTCTAGAAAAGTTTATACCAGGCACCGGAAGGGCGAAGCATCAGGGCAATAACCTGCTGGTCGATTCAAGAGCTTGTCTGCCTGATGCTTCGCCCCTACAGGGGTAACATCTTTCTCAGAAATCTCTTAAATCTGTTAAATCTGTAGAAACTAGGGACATTCAATCTCCCCGTCCCCGTCCCCATCCTCTTCTTCTGACTTCTGACTTCATCGATCGCCCCTTCGCAGCCACCTCAACATCACTGCCCCCAAAACGCACCCTGCCGCATAGTGAGGAAAATCCCACCAGGAAAACGTGTTGCCCAACAGCAGCCGACCCAACAGAGTTGAGCGAATCTGCACTACCGTTGGATCACGCCACAACTACAAAAATTCAATCACACAGGTGACCCCAAACACCCACCACGGAAGCGTGCGAATCGTCTTCCAGTTGCGACATACCAGCGCCACCGACAAACACCAAAACACTTCATACAGCACATCCCCCGCCGAATCATGCACCCATTCCCGACCCGGCCCGCCATAAACCTTAGTCAATAATCCCAGCGGCACGATCGCCAGCAGCACCACAACAGTCAACCAGATTCGCATAGTGTGTACATAGAAAAGTGGGTACATAAAGAAAGTGGGCAACAGGATAATCTTTTAGCTTGTACAAAACTAGGCGATGTGTTGGATAACTTAATATCACTAGTGCAGGCTGGCAGAAGTAAGTGGGCAGGACTCAAAACTCAAAACTCAAAACTCAAAACTCAAAACAATCCACCTAACTGGTCAGAAACTTCTACCAAACTCCGCTAGATCATTCTGCCAGTTCACCTTGGGCAAATTTGGTTGCCATCATTGCCAGATGCCGCCACCAATTTTGTCCTCCCAAACCACGCCGGGAGGGAAGATGCCCGATCGGGGCAGTGGTGGTAAATTGCCAAATCTGGTGCCGATCGCGTCCATTGTTCTTGGGCCAGCCAACCCGATCGCAAAAGCTCCCGTAATCCTCACCTAAACTGCGATAGAGATTGACTTGCACACTGAACCCAAAGCGTCCACGACTATGCTTCACCCAAAGTTGGTCAATCACATTGAGATCGACCCAGGGAAGGCGATCGATTTCACCAGGAAATAAATAACTGCCAGGAGGCTTATCCAACAACTGTCGCACCGCAGCCCAGGTTATCTCATCTGCCTGCCGCCAACTTCCACCCGCCAATAAACCCTGCAATTCTCGGTAATCTCTTTTCGTTGCTGGACTAGCAGGACTCACTACAGCCAAGATAGGCTCAGAAGGCGGTTGTCGAGGTGCAACACGCGCTTTCAACAGAGAACCTTCCTGCTGAGTCGTTTGAGTTAAGGCTTGCAGCACATCTTCCGCCGTTTGATAGCGCTGGTTCACCGCATTCTGGAGCAGCTTGTCGATGACTTGGCAGAGCGGGCGACTGATTCTGCGACTTGCAGGCACCCGATCGCGCCAAATCCAACAACCTTGATTGATATCAAACAAATCAAAGGGCGATACATTCGTCAAAAGCCGAATACAAATAATCCCTAAACTATAGAGATCACTCGCAGGAACTGCCTTTCCCCGATTTTGCTCAGGAGCCATATATTCTGGACTCCCAATAGATGTTCCAGTCAGGTGGGAATTGCCTTCCACAATTTGCTTGGCAATCCCAAAATCGATTAATACCAACTTGCGATCGTGTCCACGACGCATAATGTTAGAAGGCTTAACATCGCGGTGGATTACTTGACCAGCGTGAATGAACTTCACAATGTCTAATAAATCCCGTAATACCTCCCAGACCTGGGGTTCAGTAAATACACCCTGGACTTCTAGTTCTTCTGCCAGTGTTTGCCCGTCAATAAACTCCTGAACTAAATAGAACAGGCGATTTTGCTCAAAATGGGCGAACAAACTTGGGATTTGCGGATGTTTGCCCAACTCATCCAAACGCACCGCTTCCTGATGAAATTGCTCAACTGCTTTGCCATAACTCCATGCCGTGGGATTATGCAGATAAAGCTGTTTGATCACACAAAAAGGCTTTGAGGGCAGGTCTTCATCGATCGCCAAAAAGGTTCTACCGAAGCCGCCTTGCCCAATCGGTCGCAGCGATCGATATCGCTCCCGCAACAGCAATTTAGACCCGCAGGATTGGCACGATCGATCGCCCTCTGAGTTTTGGGGACTTAGACATCCAGGAATCACACAGTAACTCATAAAGCGTAGATACCCTAATTGACGAATTTGCCACTCTCTAATTCAGAACAGACTTTTCCCCTCAGCCCCTTCCCTCAGAACTTCCGAGGCTTTGAGGGCAATGGAACACCAAACATTTCCTGATCCTGCACCATCCACCCTGAAAGTAGACGGATGAAGAAACCGGACTCAGCACCCCAAGCACAATAGTTCAATCGGCCATTTGGCCGAATTAGTTCCGTAATTTGGCGCTTACGTGGAGTAGCTAATTTTTGTAATGTAGGAACCATAGCCAATCAAGTAATCGTCACTTAGTTTAATCCTTCGCGATTTATTAGCGCTAGATTAGCTGGCGAACGAAGTTTCGAGTTCGACTTACCCACATTCTTTCCCAACCCTGTTTGTAGTTGTTTCGCCTCCTGAAATCGTCATGACAAACTCACTTCAGAAAAAAGGCTACACCATTCTCAATGCGATCGTGATCACTGCGGCGATCGCCCTAGCGTCTGGTCAACTCACAAAAACGGCTCCTCGGCCAACCCTTGCGTTCCCAGTGTCCCTGCCTTCCCTGTCTAATCTTGCGCCTCGTTAGCTGATTAGAATGAGCATTGGGAATCGTTCACTGTAAAATGTTGGTGATTACTCAGGCTGCTAACTCAATGTCGAGCCGCCCTCATCCCCCAGCCTCTTCTCCCTAGAGAGAAGGGGAGCCGGATTGAAGTCCCTCTCCCTAGGGAGAGGGATTTAGGGTGAGGGTAGGCTGAGTAGTTACAAATGTTGAAGGCTGACGGTTGTACCATTCTCATTCCAGGAGCGCATTGGCGTGAATGACTTTCTAATTGAGCGCTTACTCGTAGATCTAAAGAGCCTTGATGAGGGGATTCGTGAACAGGCAACCCAGGAACTTTGGCGGATTTGGTTCAAGCAGAAAGGCACCTATGGCTTAGAACTTATTCAACGGAGCCAAATGCTGTTGGATGCAGGAGAAATCTCCCATGCGGAGTCGATCTTGACTGAACTGATTCAAGATCAGCCAGACTTTGCCGAAGCGTGGAATCGCAGAGCAGTTCTCTACTACACCCAAGGACAATATCAAGAAGCGATCGATGACTGCCAGCAGGTGGTGCAGCTCAATCCCATTCATTTTGGGGCGCTCCACGGTTTAGGGTTGTGCTATGCCGCCATGGGCAACTACCTGGCTGCCATTCAAGCGTTTCGGCAAGCGCTAGAAGTTCAGCCCCACGAGATCGTGAATCAAAAGTTGATTCTTGAATGCACCACAAGGCTTAATTAACTGTCAGATAGATACAATAACTCGGACATTTTTGCAATATCTAGCCCTCATCCCCCAACCCCTTCTCCCGTTCTGGGAGAAGGGGAGCCGGATTGAAGTCCCTCTCCCCTCTTGGGAGAGGGATTTAGGGTGAGGGTCTATACTGGCTGTGCAACAGGGTTTCCAGCACCTCCACAAAAACTGTCCGAAGTATTGATAGACAAATAGACAGACAAATCTTGAACCGATCGGCGTGCAGGCTGCCAACGCGAAACAACAACGCGAAACAAATATAGCGGGGGCTAGAATACACGTAGAAACTTTAACGTTATCTGCTGACCTGCTATGCAACTGCCAATCCCGATCGGGACTATTCTACAAAATCGCTACCACATCCTCAATGTTCTGGGTCAAGGAGGGTTTGGGCGCACTTACCTGGCCGAAGACCAGGGACGCTTCAACGAACCCTGCGCTCTGAAAGAACTGATCCCGGCTCAAAGTGGGGGATATGCCCTGGAAAAATCTAAGGAGCTATTTCAGCGGGAAGCGACCATTTTGTACCAGATTAGTCACCCCCAGATTCCGCAGTTTCGCGCCACATTTGAGCAAGACCAGCGGCTGTTTCTGGTGCAGGACTATGTAGAGGGCAAAACCTACCGAGAGTTGCTGAATGACCGACGGATGCAGAGCATTGCCTTTTCTGAGGTGGAAGTGTTGCAGTGGTTAGAGTTGCTTTTACCCGTGCTAGAGCATATTCATGGCAAGGGCATTATCCATCGAGATATTTCGCCAGACAATATTATTCTGCGACAGCGTGACCAACTTCCGGTGTTGATTGATTTTGGTGTAGTTAAAGAATTAGCGACCCGCATTCAGTTTGAGACAACTGAACAGGCCACAACGGTGGGAAAGCTGGGCTACTCCCCCAGTGAACAAATGCAGTCGGGACGAGCTTATCCCAGCAGTGATTTGTATTCCTTGGCAGTGACTGCGATCGTCCTCCTCACAGGGCGAGAGCCACAGGAACTCTTCAACGACAGTATGCTGACGTGGCAATGGCAACAGCGGGTTGCGGTGAGTCCGGCTTTGGCGTATGTGTTGAATAAAATGTTGAGTCAGAAACCGGGCGATCGATATCAAACTACAACAGAGGTGATCCAGGCACTGCAAGGCATTCATTTACCCGTCGTTCCCCCTTCTGGCGCTGCCCCCGTTCCCCCGGCCCCAGTCCCTCCCGCGAGACCTGCCTCCTCCCCCGATCCCGAACTTTCCCAAATGGCAACCATGGCCGTGGGCAGACGACCAGAACCAGTCGGACAGGGTGCCAATCAGGGGGGTGCTAATCAGTTGAACCGCCCCAATCCAATGATTTCTCCCCGTAGCTCCGTGTGGGACGACCCCGTGGCCGTGGTGATGGTGGGGCTGTGTTTAGCCCTGCTGACGGGAATTGGGGTTTGGGCAGTGACTAGCTTCCTGTTGCGCCCCTCCCAACCGACCCCCCCCGACGTTACTCCCACCGTGGTGATCACGCCCACGATCGCCCCTACCCCAACTCCTACCCCCGTCCTGACCCCTACGCCTTCCCCCGTCACCTTCAGCCAGCGCCTGACCTTGGCTCCGGGACAGCCCAACGCGATCCAAGGCAGTTTGAGGGCCAACGAAACCATCAATTACATTATTTCTGGGCAACAGGGACAACAACTGGTTGCGGCTTTGGCGGGACAAAACGTGGTGATGAATATTCTGGGGCCCAATCAAGAGGTGGTGGAACCAGGCGCTAGCCAAGTGGTGCAGTGGACAGGCACCCTGCCCTTTACAGGCGATCATGTGGTGCAACTCAGCACCACGAAGGGCGCTGTCAAAAGCGACTACCGGCTGAATGTGCAGCTTGTGAATCCGGCATCCCCCAGCCCCATCCCTACGCCCATCCCCACGCTCACCCCGACTCCAACTCCGACTCCAGTCGCGTCGATCGATTCCCAACCTGTCACCTTTTCAGGAGGCGAGACCCGTACTCAGGTATCGGGTCGCACTAGCCCCAGAACGATCAAGCGGTACTTAATTTCTGCCCAAAAAGACCAGGTATTAAGCGTTGAAATCAATCAGGGGGCGGTCACCTTAACCGTGCGCTATCCCGATGGTCGTCTCGTTGAGGATGCCTCAGGGGTTGTGTCCTGGCAAGCCCAAATTCCCAACGGCGGTGAGTATCAAGTTGATGTCATTGGGACAGAGGACACTGCCTTCACCTTAAACGTCAGTGTCCGTTAGCATGTATTTTTGTTGTAGAATTTCAAAGCCAATGCTGAATGACCCATGACAAATTTAAACGCTTTGTTGATTGCTGGAACCGACACAAATGTTGGAAAAACGGTGCTAACTACGGCTCTGATCGCTTACTGGCAAAAGCACAACAGCCGTTATCGCCTGGGAATGATGAAACCAATTCAGTCGGGGACAGGCGATCGGGAACTCTATACCCGCCTATTTGACCTCGACCAATCTTCAGAGTCCATTACTCCTCTGTATTTTGAGGCTCCCTTAGCGCCCCCGATCGCCGCCGAGCGAGAAGGACGGGAGGTGAGGCTGGATTTAGTGTGGCAAGCCTTCCAAACCCTGCATCAACAGCGCGATTGGGTGCTAATCGAGGCATTGGGCGGGCTGGGATCACCCATCACCTATGAGATGACGGTCGCAGATTTAGCTAGGGATTGGCACTTGCCCACCGTGCTAGTTGTGCCTGTGAAGTTGGGGGCGATCGGGCAAGCGGTGGCGAATGTCGCCTTGGCTCGTCAATGCCATATTCACCTCAAAGGCATTGTGCTGAACTGTGTGCAACCCTGTAGCGAGGAGACGATCGCTGACTGGGCCCCCGCCGACCTCATCCAATCCCTCACCCACACTCCGGTTCTGGGCTGCATCCCCTACTTAACCGATCCCACTGACCTCGCAAAACTTGCCCAGGTTGCGTCAGCCCTCACCTTGGAGGAATTAATCCCGCTCCAGTAACATCCAGGCTGGCTGCAAACTGACTCCAGAACCCCAAGAGTGGTTTTTTTAGTTAGGCTTTTAGAGGGGGCCGATCGGCTACCAACTAAAACTTTGGGGAATTATGCAGAAACGTACGTTTTTATTTGCAGGTATAGCTACGATCGGCACATTTTGGTTATTACGCGATTTACCGGGGAGAACAAAAGCAATGACCGTATCAGACAGCAAATTTGAAGTCACCAAATCCGATGAGGAATGGCGCAAGATTCTAACGCCAGAGCAATTTAATGTGCTACGGAAACATGGCACCGAACGCGCCGGAACTAGCTCCTTGGACAAAGAATACGATAAGGGCACTTATGTTTGTGCTGGATGTGATTTGCCCCTATTTACATCAAACACTAAGTTTGACAGTGGCACCGGCTGGCCAAGCTTTTTTCAGCCTATGGCTGGGGCGATCGACACGACCACAGATAAAGCCCTGTTCATGACTCGTGTGGAAGTACATTGCCACCGCTGTGGCGGACATTTGGGTCATGTCTTCAATGATGGCCCTCAGCCCACGGGTCAGCGCTACTGCATGAACGGGGTTTCCCTAAAGTTCCTACCTAGTGCCTAGTAGTCTGTCAATCATTAATTGACGGGTAGCTGAAAGCTGGGGGATTGGTTGGAGTTAAATTTTGAGGGTCTTCGACCCGTCAAAATTTTCTTGACAGAACACTAGCTCATAAATATCCCCTGATTACAAACCGCCCATCACAGTTGTTGCAAAGAGCAACTATGATGGGCGGTTTGGTTTAAAGCTGGCAGCAGTTGCGACCAGCTTTAATCAATGTAGAGGTGGAGGCGATCGAAAGAATGCTGGCTCACCCGCCAGTTTCGCCCACCGTATAATGGGAAAGCGTCGTTAGATGCAGCGATCGACACTCCTCTCCCTGTGCTATGTCCCACTACCAACAGTTGCTTAAAGTCCAGACAACTGGAAAATCTTTAGCCAGGATCACCCCCCAAGTTCAGGCGATCGTCGCTGCGTCAGGCATTGAGATGGGGCTGTGTACCTTATTTTTGCGGCACACCTCCGCCAGTTTATTGATTCAAGAAAATGCTGATCCTGATGTGCTGCAAGACTTAGCCAACTTTTTCGCCAAGTTGGTTCCTGAGGATCACCAGCGCTATCTGCACAGCACCGAAGGACTGGATGATATGCCAGCCCACATTCGCACAGCGTTAACCCACACCTCAGAGCAAATCCCGATCGCCCATGGTCGTCTGCTTCTGGGCACCTGGCAGGGCATTTATCTCTGGGAACATCGGCAGCAAGGTTCTACACGGGAGATTGTCGTTCATGTCTCAGGCGGCTAAACTAGCCTAAACCTTATCTCTCTATCTCTATGAATCGTCTGTATCAAACTGCTGCTGTAATGTTGGGAATGGCTCTGGTTCTGGGCACGGTTGCACCCAGCGTTGACGCTCGATCGCCCCAATCAGTTCTAGCCCAGACTCCAGGGGTGGACGCATACAACCGTGGCGTAGACAAGCTGGAGAAAGCAGACTACCCCGGCGCAATTGCTGATTTCAACCGAGCGATCCAACTTGATCCAGAAGATGCCGAGGCTTACAACAATCGCGGCATTGCGCGACGGCGCTCTGGGGATATTCGGGGGGCGATCGCCGACTACAACGAAGCTTTGCGAATCAACCCCAATAATACAAAGATATTTTTCAATCGCGGCGTTGCCTACGGAGAATCAGGCGACTATCGCCGTGCCATTACTGATTACAATCAGGCGATTCGGATCAGTTCTATCAATTCCAGTGCCTACTTCAATCGCGGGTTTGCCTATTCTAAATTGGAGCAATATCAAGACGCGATCGTCGATTACAACCGAGTGCTGCAACTTAACCCCAACAGCGGCGATGCCTACTACAACCGAGGCATTGCCAGACGCAAGTTAGGAGATAACCAGGGGGCACTGAAGGATTATACCGATGCGATTCGGCTCAACCCTGGAGATAGCGAAGCCTATTTCAATCGCGGTCTGACCCGCTCTCGCTTGGGCGATCGAAAAGGGGCATTGGTAGACTATACCCAAGCGATTAACCTCAAGCCAACGGATGGCGATGCCTACTACAATCGTGGGGTAGTTCAGTCCTATCTAGGCAACAAAAAGGCGGCGATCGGGGACTTCCAAAAATCGGCTGCTCTCTATCAACAACAGGGACAGCAGGATAACTACCAGGATGCCATCAATGCCATTCAGCAGCTACAAAAGTGAGGGGTTAATGCAGCTTGGTAGGAGTTTCTGATTAGGTAGGGAATTTTTTTGAGTTTTGAGTCTTGAGGAGATTTCCGAGAAAGATGTTACCCCTGTAGGGGCGAAGCATCCGGCAGATCAGCCCTTGAATCGACCAAAAGGTTACTGCCCGGATGCTTCGCCCTTCCGGTGCTGTAGGATGGGCAGCCTACATACTTCACCAGGGGCTGCCGATCGTGGTAAATGCAGCCCAGTAATAGGGATGGGATAAGTCGTCATTGACAAATTCTGCTAGTTGCGGCGGCAAAGCTGCTCCACCCCGCCTTACTGCTAGGCGACTATTTTTGAGGCGTGCTTTGCCGCTGAGCATGGCAATTTGGGTCTGCCGCAGGGCCTCTGCCTTAATGGGGGCTACTTTCAACTGCTGATAGAGGTTAGTCATTAAGACCAGGGTTCCCGTATCACTGACATACCACAAACTGGCGATCGCAGATTTTACCCCAGATTGGATCGCCAATCCTGCGAACCCCAATTCTGCTTGCTCATCTCCCAAAGCAGTGCGGCAGGCGCTCAGCACCAACAACTGCACAGGTGGATCTTGCCAACCCAAATCCTTAAGCTGGTCTAGCAACAAGCGGCTATCCCAAAACTGGATGTAGGAATTACTGGCAATTCCCGGTTGAAATTCTGCATGGGTTGCCAAATGCACAATGCCATAGGACTGCATTGCCCGTTGAGCTTTGAGGTTTTCGAGAGTGAAGTTTTGGTTGAGAAAGAACTTGCCGGGCCAGGACGTTCCTACGATCGACGACAACTCCACCGGGACGGCTGGCAAGGATGTCTGTTGCTTGAACTGCGATGCACCCATTGCTAGCACCCGTGTCCATTTAACACTTCGATAGCGATTGTCCAACAGATTAAAGGCAGGAATGATGGAGAGACTGTACTTTTCAATTAGGAATTTTTGTCCATCATGGAGGGCGGCGATCGGTAAGGTGCGTAGATTGGAGCCAAGGCAAAATACCAGGGTATCAATTTGATTTGCTTGCAAATCTGGCTCTATGGAAGCAATGAGCCATTCATACAGTTTCTGAGCATTGGGCAGATAATCGGCTTGGTTGCTGCCAACATCAGTAATGGCTAGTCTAAAGTTCTGCACGGTCGGAAATAGGATATCCCTTTGAGCCGCCGTGATGCGTTTGTGAATCGGCTTGGCGTTGGGCAGCACAACTATCAACTCCAAACCCTTAGGGGCAGGAATCATGTAAATTAAGGCTGGCTTTTTGCCCGTTTGACTACCCAATCTGGCTAAGGTTCTTGACATCTCAGCGATATCCATCGATCGCCGAGGGAACTGGGTTTTAAAGTAGCTCTCATACTCCAGCCGCCACTTCTGCTCAACTTGTTGCACGGCTGCTGCAATGTCCTCTTGATCTAAAGCGCTCTCCAATCTAGACGTTCCCGCTGCTTCTGGGGCAACTTCAGCAGGGGGTTCAGGAGCTTGGCTGAGGGTAAGCGCAGGTTTTTGGGTGGCTGAACTCGCGAGCTGCGGCTGGATATAGCTGAGTCCGGTGATGAGCAATAATCCGATCGGCAACAAACTTATAACAGCACGGCTTATGTTCATAGGTTTAAGAGGAGATGTTGTTACAAGAGATCGTTGATTCGATTACATCCTAGACCCGAACTGCCACACCTGTTGCGACTTCTGCGGATTGCCTACGGGGAACGTCGTAGGCGAGAAAATCGTGGGCCATATCGGTTTGTGGGAAAATGGCGCGGGCTTCTTCCAGCAAGTCCTTAAGCTGCAAAGTGTTGCCAGGAGCATAGCGCGGGCTGAAGTGAGTCATAATCAGTTGCTTGACTTGGGCGGTCAGAGCCACTTGCGCTGCCATTGTTGAGGTGGAGTGGAGTCGCTGATAGGCCAACTCTGCATCCTGGTGGGCAAAGGTGGCCTCATGGATGAGCAGGTCTGCATCTTGGGCCAGTTCCACCGCTTCGTCGCAGTAGATAGTGTCGGTGCAATAAACGAACTTGCGCCCGATTTCCGGACTACCACACAATTCTGCGCCATTGATTTCGCGGCCATCGGGCAAGGTGACCCGATCGCCCCGCTTAAGTTTTCCGTAGATCGGGCCTGAGGGAATGCCCAAGGCGGCTGCCTTGGCAACATCGAAATGCCCTGCCCGATCTTTTTCCACCACTCGATAGCCGAAGGCAGGCACCCGATGCTTGAGCGGCCCACAATAAACGGTGAATGCTTCATCCTCAAACACCAGCCCTGGCTTTACGGTGTGAACTTTGATGGGGTAGGAAAAGTGGGTTTGTGAGTAGCGGGTGCAGGCCCGGAGGTATTCGTCTAACCCTGGTGGCCCATAGAGATCAATCCGGTCAACGCTGCCTGCCAAGCCACAACTTGCTAGTAAGCCCATTAAGCCAAAGATATGATCGCCATGGACATGGGTAATGAAGATGCGGCTAATTTGACTTGATTTGAGATCGCTGCGAAGAAACTGATGCTGGGTGCCTTCCCCACAGTCGAACAACCAAAGCTCGGCCCGTTGCGGCAGGCGCAGGGCGATCGCAGAAACATTGCGGGCCCGTGTTGGCACCCCAGAACTGGTTCCTAGAAATGTGACTTGCAACGTTTAACCTACTCAAATCAATACTCGATCGTTACTCCCTATGGTGACACACGATCGATCGTAGTGAGCAGGGACTGCATGGGGTTCGGTGGTATCAGCCAGAATCGCTCGATCGCTGGCTCCATCAAGTTGTGCATTCAGAATTGAGCCATATCTACCTTTGCTGGAGAGTCCTAAAGTCCATCGCGTGTTTTTGAATGAGTTGGGGGACATCCGGCAATTACCCTTAGGTGTAGCACTGATGGTGCTGACTATTCTGAAGGATGGCGAGGTGGCGATGGAAGCACGAGCGTTGGTGAATCGATCGCAAGCAAGCGTAGAAACACCCCAACATAATAGTGCCATCATAGATATGATTGCGACGATTATGGTCTACAAATTCACAAGCTTGAGTCGTCAGGAGGTAGAACAAATGCTAGGCATTAATTTATAAGAAACACGGGTGTATCGGGAAGCGAAGGCTGAGGGGGAGGAAATTGGAGTGCAGCGCGGACGGCAGGAAGGAGAACGATCGCTCGTCCTACGCCAATTAACACGACGAGTGGGAGAACTCCCAGAAGCACTTCGATCGCCCCTCGATTCATTATCCCTAGACCAGCTAGAAGCACTAGGCGAAGCATTGTTGGACTTCAGCACGATCGCTGACCTGGAACATTGGCTACAAACTCATCAGGAAGGGTGAAGCACGATCGCCTTACATAGGGGGCGATCGGACTGCCTGATACATCAATGGTAAAGGCGATAATACCAAGTCTATTAGTAGTACAATTGCCTCGATCTTTTAAATCGTGACCATGCGACGGGATTCCATTTTTTACCAATTATTTCAGCAGTCTCCCAGCTTGCTATTTGAGTTGCTCAATACTGCCCCTCCCAATGCCGCCAACTACCGCTTTGATTCTGTCGCTGTCAAAGAACCCAAATTTGAAATCGATGGCGTGTTTCTACCTCCAGAGACCGACAGTACAGGAGTTGTGTATTTTTGTGAGGTGCAGTTTCAAAAAGATGAGCAACTGTATGAACGGCTGTTCGGAGAGTCATTTTTGTATTTCTATCGCAACCGATCGCGCTTCAGTGATTGGCAAGCGGTGGTGATTTATCCCAATCGGGCCACTGAGCAAAGCGAAACTCATCCCTATCGATCGCTCTTAACCAGCGAACAAGTGCATCGGATTTATCTAGAGGAACTGGGAGAGATGGCAGAGCTTCCCTCAGGAGTTGCATTGATGGTGCTGACGATGGTCGATGAGACAGAGGCACCCGCAGCGGCTCGTTCCCTGTTGGCGCGATCGGGGCAGTCGGTTGAAGTCAGTCGTGCCATTATGGAGATGGTGACCAGGATCATGGTGTACAAGTTCACGAATTTGAGTCGGCAGGAGGTTGAAGAAATGTTAGGAATCACGTTGCAAGAGACACGGGTGTATCAGGAAGCGAAGGCTGAGGGAGAGGAAATTGGAGTCCAACGCGGACGGCAGGACGAAGCCCGATCGCTCGTCCTACGCCAATTAACACGACGAGTGGGAGAACTCCCAGAAGCACTTCGATCGCCCCTCGATTCATTATCCCTAGACCAGCTAGAAGCACTAGGCGAAGCATTGTTGGACTTCAGCACGATCGCTGACCTGGAACATTGGCTACAAACTCATCAGGAAGGGTGAAGCACGATCGCCACCTTTTCGATCGAGGCGATCACACTCATTATAGAAAGAACAGCCGATTGAGATTCCAGTAAAAGTCCCTAAGTTTTTACTGAAATCTCAAACCCTAAGAAGTAGTTGGGTTACCTAGTACGAACATCCAAGGTTTTATAAATTAAATATAGATGATAGGTAACGACACTAACTATAGTTATCGAAATGACAGCGGAAATATAGGACTCATTTTCTGCGAATTACCAAGAGCAAGTTGGATCTGCCTCCAGTTGTAGAACATAGAGAGATATATCATTTCCATATTTACCCAATGAATTAATGACCGAACAATTCGATAATGTTCCTAAATGTGGTGTTCTGCTATTTGGTTGTGTAGGTTGAAGCGGTTGTAAAGATCTTCAAGAAAAAGACGATAGTAAGCGTAAGAGCTTCGGCTTATAAGCAACAATCCTAGATTTGTGATAGCAGTCCATCCAACTCCTGCAATAAAAAACGCTTTGGCTACATAAAAAGCTGGCCGTCCCGAAAAAGGGTCAAGCTTACTAGGTATTTGGTCAGGTAACATCTCCCTCATGTGTACTACTATAAAAACTTTGAGTAGACACCCTGCAATAGTTGCCAATTCAAGTACTACTTCCATTGCCGAAAGAGGAGCGTTAAGCCTTGATTTCTGAGTCATAAATGTACTTCTTGGTGAAGGAAAAGATTGCTGGTAGGGAAAAGTAATGCCAACAATGAACTTATAAATGTGATTACCAAGTTAGAAAGTGTTCGCAGTTCAGAAAGCTAAGCAATGTAGAACATTGCCCAAAGCATTACAATTCCAGCACCCAATTCTACTCCAGCTAAGAAACTCGATAGAAATAAGAATTTTGCTAAGAACCTTGTAAGTTGAGGTCTTAATAAAGATAAGGTATTTTTTCGTTCTGCTCTTTCATCCATAATTCCTATATAGGTTGAACAGCGGGTTGGTCGATCGCACAGCCCAGCACCTTCAAATTCAAAGCATAACCTGCGGTCACTAAATAAATGGGATCGGCGATCGTTCCTATGCGGCGCACCAAGCGACCTAGCCGATCGCGAAAGCTGCGACCACTGGCGTAGGCAGGCACAACGCCCCACCCTGTTTCCTCTGCCACCAAAATGATCTGACAACGGCTTTGCTGCAACCCTGTGAGCAACTCCTGCTCAGTTTGCTGCCAAACAGACTCATCCTGTTCCAGCAGATTAGCCAGCCAAGTGCCGAGGGAATCTATCAGCAAGCAATCTTGCTCGGAGGCGGTTTGGATTGCATGGGTCAACTCAATGGGCACCTGCAATATTGCCCAATCCTGCGGGCGACGCAGGCGATGATGTTCAATCCGCGCTTGCCACTCCAAATCAGCGGGATCGCTTTGGGCAGTGGCAATGTAGGTGACCGATCGCTGGGATGCGATCGCCAATTTTTCCGCCCACTCACTTTTGCCCGATCGAGCAGGGCCCGTCACCAAAATCAAACGTCCTGCTTCAGGCATATTAGAGGCGATCGAATACATTGCCAGCCCCTTGACCGCTCACCAACGTACCGCAGCCGAAAAATAGGAACAGCGGTAAGTGTCCGTAGGGCGCATTGCCTTTGAACAGGATATCTGGGTAGGCGAGCCATTGGCCGCTGGCTCGCCAGCCCACGGCATCTCCGAATTTTTCCCACACTGCCTGGGTGTTGGTGCGGGTTCCCCCCAAGCTGAGGTAGATGTGCTTTTGGACACTGAAACCAAACCGCCCTTCACTGTAGTAAGACCACAATTGGTCGATCGTGCGGAGATCGGTGCGGGGCAGCTTGTCGATATCTTTGGGCATCACGAACCCAGTTTCAACGTGACGATCGCCCGCCACTTCCATAATCTTGCTGCCCGTTTCGTTGTCCGCTTCTTGCCATCGTTTTGCGGCTAGCAGCAGTTCCAGCTTTGTGAAATCAATGCCCCTCGCAGATTTGGGGGCGGGTTTTTGGGGGAGTGGTCGCAGTTCATGATTGCTAATTGTGGCCAATTGCACCCGCTTCAGGGCCTTCAACACCTCATCCGCAGATTGATAGCGACTGGCGATTCCCTTTTCTACGAGCTTATCTATAATTCTGGCTAGACTACCGCTAATCGGTTGGGGCACTGCCGATCGCCACGTCCATTTGAATTGGGAGTAGTCGAACAAGTCAAGTGGATTTTGCTGAGTCAACAGGTAAAGGCATGTTGCCCCCAAGCCATATAAATCTGTGGCAAAATTAATGCCCCGTCCCGCTTCTTGTTCTGGGGCCCCATAGCCCAGGGTGTAAAGGCGGGTGGCTGTTCGGGCGAGGGCCGTTTGGGTGGCCGCTTTGGCGGCTCCAAAGTCCACCAGCACCAGCCGACCATCGCTACGTCGCCGGAGAATATTTGCTGGCTTTAAGTCCCGATGAATCACCTCATGGGCGTGGATGAACTTAAGCACGGGCAACAAGTCCAGCAATAAATCCCGAATTTGAGTTTCAGTGAAGGGAGTTTTCTGCTGCTCCAACTCTTCGTGCAGGTTTGGCCCTTCAATATATTGCTGCACCAAGTATCGACTGCCGTCTTGCTCGAAGTATTCAAACAAAATGGGGATTTGGGGGTGCTGATCTAGTTGCAAGAGCCGATCGGCCTCCTGCTCAAACAAGCGCACCGCTTCTGCCAAGGCGGTCGGATTATTCTGCACCTCTGGATCGGGGAAAAATTGCTTGATGACTGCACGGGCGTTGCCGCGCCCCTGATCTTCGACTAAATAGGTGCGGCCAAAGCCTCCCTGTCCGATCGATCGCAGAAATCGGTAGCGGTCTTTCAGCACAAAGCGAGTGCCGCAACTCTGGCAAAAATTGGTTCCATCAGGATTTTGCTTTCCACAATCAGGGTTGAGGCAAGGGAGCATGGCATCAGACAGGGGAGCTACAAAATCATCATAGAGTCTGTTATGGAAGGTTAGCCTAGATCCTTGACTCAGAGTAGAAACCGGGTTTCCAGCGCCCAGAGTTGAGGCAAATCCTTGATTTCTTTGGTGAGAAATCCGGTTTCTGGATGCCTGTTGAGTAGGGTGCTGGCGCTGAGCTAGCCTTATGAAATTTCCAGAAAAGCTTATACCTGGCACCGGAAGGGCGAAGCATCCGGGCAATAACCTTCTGGTCGGTTCAAGGGCTGATCTGCCGGATGCTTCGCCCCTACAGTAGTGACATCTTGCTCAGAAATATCCTTCGTTCTTGCCTACACCTGAGAAAAAATAACCTGCCTGCGGGATCTGCTCAAAAATTCTGCGATCGTGTCTTAGTCTGGTTATCCTGGAATGTATGGGTATCTTCCTGAACGGTTACAGCCCCCTCAAAATCCCAGCGATCGTTGCTCCCCGCTAAACTTATATGTCACTGATGTTGCGCCGATACGGTATGTTTGGTTTTCTATTTACCCTTTGCCTTGTTGCCGTGTTGAATCTTTCCGGCAACTCAGCCTTAACTCAATCTCTTCCTGCCAGCAATTCACTTCAACCCTCACCTCAATTTATGGAGAATGCCCCCATTAGCAGTCAGCCGACCAGTCAGCCAGCCACCCCAACCCCTCCGGCGGCGCTCTCCTTGACCCAAGGTGTGCGTAAAACGGTGCTGGACAATGGCTTGACGGTGCTGACAAAGGAAATCCACACGGCTCCTGTTGTCAGTGTGCAGGTGTGGTATCGCGTCGGGTCACGCAACGAAACAGCCGGAATCAATGGAATTTCGCACCAACTAGAGCATTTAATGTTCAAGGGCACAGCGACTCGTCCGATTCAGTTTGGTCGTTTGTTTAGCGCTTTGGGAAGTCAGTCCAATGCCTTCACCAGTTATGACCAGACTGCCTACTTTGGCACTGTGGAGCGCGATAAATTGGATGCCTTGTTGGTCTTGGAAGCCGATCGGATGCAGGGTTCCCTGATTACCGATGAGCATTTGACAAGTGAGAAACGGGTCGTGATCTCCGAGCTACAGGGATATGAAAATAGCCCTGGCTACCGTTTGAGTCGGGCTGTGATGCGAGCAGCTTTCCCCGATCTGCCCTATGGGTTACCCGTCGGCGGCACGAAGTCAGATGTGGAGAAATTCACCCTAGAACAGGTGGAAAGCTATTACCGGAAGTACTACAGTCCCGGCAATGCCACCCTGATCATTGCTGGAGACTTTAAAACAGACCCCACCTTGGAGAAAGTTAAAGCCTACTACGGCAAGATTCCCAAGGGCAATATTCAAAACCAACCGCCAGCGCCCCAAGCTCCTCCGATCGCTAAGGATGCCAAACCCCGTGAGCCGATCGTCCTGAGACAGGCAGGCAGCGCGCCCCTCTTGCAAGCAATCTATCCTCTGCCCAATGTCACCCACCCTGATGTGGCGGCGCTGGATCTGTTGGATGGCGTATTGACCGGGGGACGAAGTAGCCGACTCTATCAATCTCTGGTAGAAACGGGCTTAGCCAGCGATGTCGGCGGCTATGCGGCCAATTTAATTGGCACGGGTTGGTATAACTTCAGTGTGACAGCGGCTCCCAATCAGGCATTGGCAAAAATTGACCAAGTTTTACAGCAGGAGATTGTGACCCTGCAAACCAAAGCCGTGACGGAGGAGGAGTTGAATCGGGCCAAGACCCAGATTCGCTCCAGTGTGTTGCTGCAAAATCGGGATGTCACCAGTCAGGCGCAGCAGTTGGGCAATGACCAGACGATCGCCGGGGACTACACCTTCACCGATCGCTACCTCGCTGCCATGCAAACCGTGACAGCGGCAGATGTCCAGCGAGTCGCCAAGACCTATTTTCAACCCGCAAGCCGCACCGTCGGTTACTTTGAACCGACTCAGCCCGATGGCCAACCCGGCGCAACGGGTGGGAATTTCTCCCAAACTGCTGAGAACTTCAGTCCTGGCGCTCCAGTAGACCCCGCTGAGGTGGCAAAGTACTTGCCTGCTGCTACACCGGGCGACCAACTCCGGCCCCAGGCGTTGCCCGATGAGTTTACGTTACCCAATGGCTTGCAGGTGCTACTGTTCCCCGATCGCAGCAGTCCTACGGTTACTCTGAGTGGTTATGTCCGGGCGGGAACCGAGTTCGACCAACCCGATCGGGCTGGATTGTCCAGTTTCACCGCCAGCAACCTGATGAACGGCACCCAAAGCAAGGACGCGCTGGAGTTGGCGAAAATCTTGGAGAACCGAGGCGCAGGGTTGGGTTTCAGTGCCAACCGAGAAGGGGTGGGGATTGGCGGCAGTGCCTTGTCCACAGATTTACCCGTGTTGCTGGAAACGCTGACGGATGTGCTGCAAAATGCCAATTTCCCTGCTGACGAGTTGGAGCTGAGCCGGAACCGATCGCTCACTGCGCTGAAAGTGGAGCTAGACAGCCCAGCCCGATTGGGGCGCAGGGTGTTTCAGCAAGCGGTGTACCCTGCCAATCATCCCTTCCACAACTTTCCCACTGAGGAAAGCCTAAAACGTGTTACTCGTGGGGATTTGGTGCAATTCCACAAAACCCACTATCGCCCAGATACCACGATCTTGACCCTGGTGGGCGACTTTGATTCCAAGCAGGTGCGTACCTTACTGGAAAAGGGTTTGGGAACCTGGAAGGCGAGTGGTCAAGCTCCTAAAGTGACCTTTCCCACCGTGGCGCTCCCGCCCAAACTGGTGCGCTTGACTCCTTCCTTACCTGGCAAAACCCAGTCCATTACCTACCTGGGATACGGGGGCATCGATCGCCGTGATCCCCGCTATTACACGGTGCTGGTGATGAACCAAATCCTGGGAGGCGATACTCTCTCTAGCCGCTTGGGGACGGAGATCCGCGATCGTCAAGGTTTGACCTACGGCATCTACAGTTACTTCCAAGCCGGACGGGAAAGCGGACCCTTCTTGATTCAAATGCAAACGGCTCCTGAGGATGCAGAAAAGGCAATTAATAGCACGGTGCAACTGCTGCAACAGTTGCGCGATCAGGGGGTCACGGCTAACGAGGTGGCGGCGGCCAAACGATCGCTGACCAGCAGCTATCCGGTTGAACTGGCTGATCCCGACAATTTGGCGGGGGCAATTTTGATGAATGAAGTCTACGGACTGGATAAAGTCGAACTGCGCCAGTTCTCAGACAAAATCCAAGCGGTGACGTTGAATCAGGTGAATCAATCGATTAAAGAGTTGCTTTACCCCGATCGATTGGTAATCGTCACGGCTGGGCCAGGAGTGTCTGCGGCTAAATAAATTAAGGAGTCGGAATTAAATAACCTGCAATTTGTTGGGTTGAGCCTTACATAGCTTGCTTCCCGTAGGGTAACCCAACGCCTAGAGATGTTGGATTTCATTCTTCAACCCAACCTACAATACACTTCGGACAGTTTTTGTGGAGGTGCTTGAAACCCTGTTGTACAGCCAATATAGACCCTCACCCTAAATCCCTCTCCCAAGAGGGGAGAGGGACTTCAATCCGGCTCCCCTTCTCCCAGAACGGGAGAAGGGGTTGGGGGATGAGGGCTAGCGATCGGCAAAAATGTCCGAACTATTGAACCTACGCAGGTCATTTAATTCCCGACTCTAGATTGCCGATCGGAGGACAGGTTAGCGATAGCATCACCCATCCTTGACCGAGATTTCAGTGACTTTAGCTCAGAGTTACGCCATAGTTAATGAGGACTGGGCTGCTATCTTAACGTCTTCAGATTACCGATTTGCCCCGTTACTCCTGTTTCATTTAGCGATGGAAGCGCCCTCAGATTGCCATGAATATTTTGACAAAGTTATTTTCTCCCTCCCCTCAGCCTGCGTTAGGTAATGCTCAGCGGCGAGGCATTGAGATTAAATCCAGCCGTGAGATTGAGATTATGCGGCAGGCTTCTCACATTGTGGCAACCGTGCTGAAGGAAATTTCTGAGCGGGTACAGCCTGGGATGACGACGGCTGACCTGGATGCCTACGCCGAAACTCGGATTCGAGCTATGGGCGCAACGCCGAGTTTTAAGGGCTATCATGGCTTCCCTAGCTCAATTTGTGCATCCCTCAATAACGAAGTGGTGCATGGCATCCCCAACCCCAAAAAAGTGATTCGGACGGGAGATGTGCTGAAGGTGGATACCGGAGCCTATTACCACGGGTTTCATGGCGATTCCTGCATTACGATCGCCGTGGGTGATGTCACTCCCAACGCGGCTAAACTGATTCGGGTTGCCGAAGAAGCGCTTTACAAAGGGATTGCCCAGGTTAAGGCTGGTAATTTTTTACTCGATATTGCGGGGGCAGTCCAGGATCATGTGGTGGCTAATGGCTTCACGATCGTGGAAGATTACACGGGGCATGGAGTAGGGCGAAATCTGCACGAAGAGCCATCGGTGTTTAACTTTCGCACCCACACGATGCCCAATGTCAAACTACGGGCAGGCATGGTGCTGGCGATCGAACCTATCCTCAATGCTGGCAGTAAGGCAACTCGCGTGTTACCCGATCGCTGGACCGTGAAAACCGTAGACAACGCCCTCTCTGCTCAGTTTGAACATACGGTACTCGTCACCGAAACGGGTTATGAGATTTTGACCGATCGATCTAAGCTTTAAGTTTTGCAGGAGAAGTTTCAACAGATTAGACCTTTAGCTTTATGTCTTCTAAGGAAATTTCCGAGAAAGATGTTACCCCTGTAGGGGCGAAGCATCCGGCAGACAGAGCCTTGAATCGACCAGAAGGTCATTGCCCGGATGCTTCGCCCTTCCGGTTCCTGGTATAAGCTTTCCTGGAAATCTCCTAAGTCCAGTGGATTTTGTCAGCGGTAAGAGTCTTGAACACCCAGTCAAAATTTTCGACGGTTTAGCCCTGACATCTTGACCCGATGAACGATCGCTTTGTCAAAACCATCCTCATTCTGGCGGCAAATCCCAAAAACTCGGCTCCCCTGCGCTTGGATCAGGAGGTGAAGGAGATTGGGGAAGGTTTAAGGCGATCGGAACAGCGAGACAAATTTCAGCTTGAGCAGGCGTGGGCGGTCACTCCGAGCGATGTGCAGCGGGCAATGCTGGATCATCATCCCCAGATTGTGCATTTCTCTGGGCATGGTGTGGGTGAGGGTGGCTTAGTGCTGGAAAATCCCGCAGGACAAGCCCAGCTTGTAGGCTCCAAGGCGTTGGCAGGGATGTTTCGCCTGTTTGCTGACAATGTGGAGTGTGTGGTGCTGAATGCCTGCTATTCCGAGGTGCAGGCGATCGAGATTGTCCAGCACATTCCCTATGTAATTGGAATGAATCAGGCGGTTGGCGATCGGGCAGCCAGATTATTTGCCGTTGCTTTCTACGACGCATTGGGTGCAGGAGAATCGATCGAGTTTGCCTATGAGTTGGGCTGTAATCGCATGGCGCTAGAAGGAAGTGCTGAAGATTGTATTCCAGTCATTAAACGGAAATCTGAGATAGGAGACGTTCCCCCAGCGCCACCCATTGTGCTTGATGAGCCAGAAGGACAGGTGCCCCTGGAGTCAACGCTATATGTTGAGCGTCCTCCCATGGAAACCCGTTGTTATGAGGCGATCGTTAAACCAGGGGCGTTGATTCGGATCAAAGCTCCCCGACAGATGGGAAAATCTTCCCTGATGCTGCGGATTTTGCAGGATGCCAAGCAACAGGAGTATCAGACAGCATCGCTCAATTTTCAACTGGTCGATCGCGACGCTTTGGGTAGCCTTGACGCATTTTTGCAGTGGTTTTGTCACAGCCTTGCTGAAGAGCTTAACCTGGAGGATCGACTCGCGGACTATTGGAAAGGGGCACTGGGTTGTAAAAACAAATGTACGAACTACGTTCAGCGCTATCTGCTGCCAACGCTTCAGCGGCCGATCGTGCTGTGTTTGGATGACGTGGATCAGGTGTTTGAGTATCCGACGATCGCCACAGATTTTTTTGGGATGTTGCGGGCATGGCATGAGAATGCCAAGATTAAACCGATTTGGCAGCATCTACGGCTAGTGATTGTACATTCCAGAGAGGTGTATATTCCGCTCGATATCAACCAGTCACCGTTTAATGTGGGGGTGCCGATCGAGCTATTGCAGTTTACCCAGCCGCAGGTGATGGACTTGGCGCAACGGCATCCGTTGCACTGGGGGGACGCAGAGGTGGCACGGCTGATGGGGATGGTGGGTGGACATCCCTTTTTGGTGCGGGTCGCCCTGTATCAAATTGCCCGGGGCGAAACGCTGGAACGGCTCTTGAAAACGGCTCCCACTGAGGGCGGGTTGTATGGAGAGCATCTCCGCCGTCATTTTTTGAACTTAGAAGGGGATGGACAACTGCTGGCGGCGATGAAACAGATGGTGTCCGTGGATCATCCCGTTTCGCTGAATCCCACTCAGGCATTTAGGCTGCACAGTTTAGGACTGGTGAGGTTTCAAGGCAACGATGTTGTGCTATCCTGTGATCTATATCGGCTGTACTTTAGAGAACAGTTGGGGCGAGAACAGTTGGGGGCGGGGGCATGACGATCGCGCCAAACGCAGGCTATGAGTATCAGGCTGGGGGTAGCTTGCCCGTCGATGCGCCCACCTATGTGCAGCGGCAGGCAGATGAGATGTTTTACCACGCGCTGAAAGCGAGTGAATTTTGCTATGTGTTGAATTCGCGGCAGATGGGCAAATCGAGCCTGAAGGTGCGGACGGTGCGGCGGTTACAGGCAGAGGGAGTGGCCTGTGCCGCGATCGACCTCACAAACATTGGCGCATCGGATATGGAACCAGAGCAATGGTATTGCAGCGTCATCGACAGCATTGTCAGCAGTCTGGATCTCTATGAAACCTTTGACCTTTATACCTGGTGGGAAAAGCACAGCCAGTTGTCGAACGTGCGGCGATTTGGCAAGTTCATTGAAGAGGTGCTGCTGCGCGAAATTGCTCAGCCGATCGTCATTTTTATTGATGAGATTGACAGTGTTCTCAGCCTGTCGTTCCCGCTGGATGATTTCTTTGCCTTCATTCGGGAGTGCTACAACCAGCGGGCCAACCACCCAGCCTATCAACGGTTGACCTTTACGCTGCTGGGGGTCACCACCCCTTCGGACTTGATGCAAGACAACAGGCGCACTCCGTTTAATATCGGTCACCCGATCGAGCTAACGGGGTTTCAGCTAGCGGAAGTCCAGCCTTTGCTGCCAGGACTAGCGACCCTCCCTAGCCAGCCGGAAGCAGTGATGCAGGCGATGTTGGATTGGACGGGGGGACAGCCATTTTTGACTCAGAAGGTTTGCAAACTGGTGTTGAATGCGGGGGAGGCCGTTCCAGTCGCCCAGGAAGCCGACTGGGTTGAGCATTTGGTGCGGGCCAAGGTGATTGAAAACTGGGAGGCGCAGGATACCCCAGAGCATTTGAAGACGATTCGCGATCGGCTCCTGCACACCGAAGAACGCACGGGACGCTTGCTGGGACTCTATCAACAGATTCTGGAGCAGGGCGAACTGCCTGCCAATGACAACCCAGAGCAGATGGAA
>Ga0209181_10001159_pt1 | contig 46759 bp, 38 predicted proteins | sample MAT05_FD_187208 | JGI IMG/M metagenome (GOLD analysis project Ga0209181, IMG submission 187208) | Freshwater microbial communities from Lake Fryxell liftoff mats and glacier meltwater in Antarctica - MAT-05 (SPAdes) (version 2) | ecosystem: Environmental > Aquatic > Freshwater > Ice > Liftoff... | reverse complement strand
CCCGTGACCGTGACCGTGACCGTGACCGTGACCGTGACCGTGACCGTCCCCGTCATCGTGCCCGTCCAGCCTCGCGTCGACCCTCACATCCACCGCCGCGATCCCCTTCTTCACCACCCGCCGCACCGTCAGCCGCTCGCCCTCGAGCCCCATCGCGACGATCGCCGCGCGCACCACGTCGACCGGCACGCCCAGATCGATCAGCGCGCCCAGCGTCATATCCCCGGCGATCCCGCTCACGCAGTCCAGATGCAGATGCAGGCCTCGCAGCTCGATCTCGCTCACGGCGTGCGCCTCGCCCGACGCGCCGACCGCACCGCCGCCACCGCCGCGCCAAAGCCATTGTCGATGTTCACCACCGTGACCCCAGGCGCGCACGACGACAGCATCGCCGCCAGCGCGACCAGCCCGCCCGCGCCCACGCCGTACCCGACGCTGGTCGGCACCGCGATCAGCGGCACGTCGACCAGCCCGGCCACCACCGAGGGCAGCGCGCCCTCCATGCCGGCCACCACGATCGCCGCGTCGGCGCCCCGGATCACGTCGAGGCGCGCCAGCAACCGGTGCAGCCCGGCCACGCCGACGTCGACCACGCGCCGGACCTCGGCGCCCAGGAAGGTCGCGGTCACCGCCGCCTCCTCGGCCACCGGCAGGTCGCTGGTGCCGGCGCACACGATCGCGACCACGCCGCGGCGCTCGATCGGGGCGCCCGCGACGACGATCGTGCGCGCCACCGGATCGTAGGTCGCGCCCTCGACCGCGATCGCGATCGCCGCGGCCTTCTCGGCGCTGACCCGGGTCGCCAGCGCGCCCCGGCCGCCGGTCGCCAGCCCGCGCAAGATGGTCGCGATCTGGGTCGCGGTCTTCCACTCGCCGAGCACGACCTCGGGCACGCCGGTGCGGGCCGCGCGGCCCAGATCGACGACGGCGTCGGGCACCAGCAGGTCACCGACCAGGCCCTCGTCGACGAGCCGGGTGGCGGCGGCCTCGGGCGCGAGCCGTCCGGCCGCGACCTCGTCGAGCAGCGCGCGCAGGCGCGAAGGATCCACGCCTCCTCTTATCATGCGCCGCCGGCCGCGGCCCACGCCGCGAGGTCGATGTCGAAGTGCCAGGGCCCGCGTTTGGTCGGCTCGTCGAGGGCGGTCTTGAGCCGCACCAGGAACTCGGTCCGCGAGATCTCGACCGCGCCGAACCGCTCGAGATGATCGGTGTGGACCTGACAGTCGATGAGCGTGATGTCCCACGCGTGAAGCTGCGCCACCGACGCCACGAACGCGATCTTCGACGCGTCGGGCGCCCGCGCGAACATCGACTCGCCGTAGAAGCACGCGCCCAGCGACACCCCGTACAGCCCGCCGACCAGGGTCTCGCCATCCCACGCCTCGAACGAGTGCGCGAAGCCGAGCGCGTGCAGGCGCTGATACGCGACCATCATGTCGGGGATGAGCCAGGTGCCGTCCTGTCCGGGCCGCGGACTGCTGGCGCAGCCGGCCAACACCTGGTCGAAGGCGGTATCGATGCGCAGCTGGTAGGGCTGGCGGCGGATCGCCTTCTTCAAGCTGCGGTTGACGATCAGGTCGGAGGTCGCCAGCACCATGCGGGGGTCGGGCGAGTGCCACAAGATCGGCAGCTTCACGCCGTACCAGGGGAAGATGCCCTTGGAGTAGCCCAGCAAGAGCCGCTCGGGCGCCAGGTCGCCGCCGACCGCGAGCAGGCCGTCTTCGGCCAGCTCGACCGGCGGAAACACCAGACGCTTGTCGAGCCGAAACACCGGCATGGGGCGCGCAGTCTAGCGCTGTGTCGCTTCCCGGTAGGTGCCGGCGTGCGCCTCGATCGAGGCGTCGATCGGATCGGCATAGCCGCCGCCGAGCGTGAGCACCACCGGCACGCCGCGCCGCCGGAAGTGATCGAGCACGCGGCGATCCCGGGCCCGCAGCCCGGCGTGGGTCATCGCGAGGCGGCCCAGGGTGTCGGCGGCCAGCGCGTCGACGCCGGCCTGGTAAAGCACCAGCTCGGGGACGAACCGGGCCGCGCACTGCGCCAGCGCGCGGTCGATGGCGGCCAGCACCAGCGCGTCATCGGCGCCGTCGGCCAGCTCGAGGTCGAGATCGCTGGGCGGCTTCACGAACGGAAAGTTCCGCGCCCCGTGCAGCGAGCAGGTGAACACCCGGGGCTCGTCGGCGAAGATCGCCGCGGTGCCGTCGCCCTGGTGCACGTCGGCGTCGAAGACCAGGACCCGCTCGACCGCGCCCTCGGCGAGCAGCGTCGCCGCGGTCACCGCCAGATCGTTCCACACGCAAAAGCCGCTGCCGAAGTCGCGGTGGGCATGGTGGGTGCCGCCGGCCAGCGTGCCGGCGATGCCGTCGACCAGCGCGACCCGGGCCGCCGCCAGGGTGCCGCCCACCGAGGCCCGCGAGCGCGCGACCAGCCACTCCGACCACGGCAGGCCGATCCGACGCTGGGCCTGGGCGTCGAGGGTACCGTCCATGACCGCCCGCACGTAGGCCGGCGCGTGGGCCCGCTCGAGCTCCTCGACCGACACCAGCGGCGACGGGGTCAGCTCGTCGGCGCGCAGCAGGCCCTCCGCCAGCAGCAGCGCGCGCAGGCGGCCGTACTTGCCCATCGGGAACCGATGCTTGGCGGGCAGCGGCACCGCGTGGTGGTCGCAGAAGAAGACGCGCACGTCGTCGCGACTCGACCACGGCGCCAGCCGCGCGACAAGTCGGTGCCAGCACGGCGCGCTTTCGATTGCAGCCGCCCCGGGTTTGCGTCTATTCCATGGCGCAGTGAGCGAACACAGCCCCTCGGAAGACGTCCCCATCGTCGCGGCGCCGCCCCCCCGCGGCGAGCTGACGGTCGCCTCCGTCATCGCCTCGATCGTGGTGGCGGCCATCATGGGTCTGTCTTACCCGTACATGGTCCTGAAGCTCGGCTTCGGGCCCAACGTGAGCGTGGTCGCCGCGTTCTTCGGCTTCGTGATCCTCAAGCTGCTGGCGTGGAAGACCTACGACCGCTGGCAGAACAACATCGTCCAGACCGCCGGCACCAGCGCGGCCCAGACCGCGTTCATGTGCGTGCTGCTGTCGGCCTTCGACATGCTGCGCGCCCAAGGTGAGACCACCGGCTTCGCCCTCGAGCTCACGCCGCTCAAGTCGTTCATCTGGCTCACCGTCGCCGCGCTGCTCGGCGTCCTGCTCGCGGTGCCGCTGCGCAAGCACTTCATCGTCGACGAGAAGCTGGCGTTCGCCGACGGCATCGCCGCCGCCGAGACCCTGGTCGTCCTCGACCCGCCCAGGAACGCGCCGCCCGACGTGATGCGGGCCGCGACCCAGGCGGCATGGGCGCTGTTCATCGGCATCATCATCTCCGGCGCGGGTATGGTGCTTCGCGAGGAAGGCCACCTGCTCATCCACGCGCTGCCCGACGGCTGGGAGTCCCAGGCCACCGTCGCCGGCCTGACCCTCGCCAACCTCGGCGTCGGCGCGTCGTACAGCCCGCTCAGCATCGGCTCGGGCCTGCTCATCGGCATCCGCGTCGACTACTCGATGATCCTCGGCGGCATCCTGGCCTGGGTGGTCACGCCGTACTTCCTCATCACCTATCACGCCGACGCTGGCGGCGGCGCGGTCTTCACCGCCGACGCCACCCGCAACCAGGTGCTGTTCTGGGTGATGTGGCCGGCCACCGGCATGCTGGTCGCGGGCGGCCTCACCGCGCTGGCCCTCAAGTGGCGGCTCCTCGTCGACACCTTCCGCAGCCTCAAGACCATGTCGCTGGGCTCCTCCGACTTCCCGCTGGCCTGGGTCGGCATCGGCGTCGCGGTGTGCGCGGTGTCGCTGTGCGTCGTGCAGTACCTGATGTTCGACATGCCGTTCTGGATGACGATCACCGCGATCATCCTGTCGCTGCCGCTCATGCTCGTCGGCCTGCGCGTCCTGGGCGAGACCAGCTGGGGCCCGATCAGCGCGCTGTCGAACATGATGCAGGGCCTGTTCGCCGTGGTCGCGCCTGGCCACATCGCCGCCAACATGGTGGCCAGCGGCACCACCGGCACCATCGCGACCTCGTCGGAGGCGATCATGCAGGACTACAAGGCCGGTTACCTGATCGGCTCGACGCCGCGCTCGATGACCTGGGCCCAGCTGATGGCAGTGCCGATCGGCGCCGCCGCGGTGTCATGGATCTACCCGGTCTTGCGCGACACCTACGGCGACGAGCTCAGCTCGCCGATCTCCCGCAAGTGGGCCGGCTTCGCGACCATCCTCAAGCAGGGCGTGGGCGCGCTGCCGAGCGGCGCGCTGTGGGCGCTCCTGGTCTTCGCCGCGCTCGGCATCGTGCTCACGGTCCTCGAGGGCAATCCCAAGATCCGTAAGTTCGTACCCTCGCCGACCGGCATCGGCATCGGCATCCTGGTGCCGTTCAGCGTCATCGCGACCATGTTCGTCGGCGGGCTCTTCGGCGAAGCCTGGAAGGCCACCAACAAGACGAGCTACACCAAGTACATGATCCCGCTCGCCTCGGGCCTCATCGCCGGCGAAGCGCTGATCGCAGTCATCTTGCCCCTGCTATTCTGGCTGGGCCTGCGCATCGACGTGCTGGCCGGCCCGCTCGGCCAGTTCGCGAAGTGAGCGCGCCGCTCACCCACGCCGAGCACTTCGCGCGCCTCGACGGCAAGCTGCGCGAGCTGCGCAACCGCGCCCGCCGCGAGGTCTTGGCTCCGCCCCAGCTGGGCGCGCTCGAGACCGTGTCGATCGAGCTGACCAAGATGATCCCGCAGCTGGCCCGCTACGTCGAGGCGCTCGAGGAGAGCCGGGGCCTCGCGCTCGAGGACGCCCGCGCGCTGCTGGCCCGGGTCCGCCAGGTCGACCTCGAGGCGTCGATGCTGGTGGTGACCGAGCTGCACCGCGCCGGTCGCATCCGCGGCGCGGTGCGGGCCTACCTGGGGTTGCTGCGGCGCGCGCCTCACGACGACCAGTTCGGTGAGCGGATGCTCGGGTTCGCGGCGCTCCTCGAGCAGTACGGCGTGAACCCGGCGGCCGGCATGCTGGGCACCTTGGGCCGCACCCTCGCCCCGGGTTGGTGGCGCGCCTACGACTCGCGCGATCCGGTGATCGAGACGCTGCGCTACCTCCCGATCGACTGGTCGCGGCTGCCGGCGTAGCGTTTGCCGCGAGAGCGCGGCACAGTGTCGGCATGCGCCGCGCCGTGCTCCTGCTCGTCGGTCTCGCCCTGCCTGCGTGCGACAACCGCAACGAGGCCCGGATCGGCGGCGCCATCATGCCCCAGGCGCTCAGCTCGATCCCGGTGCCGGCTGGCTCGACCACGGTCGCGGTCACGCCGGGCCCGATGCCGGCGCTGCCCGACGGGCCCCTCGCCCTCGCCATCGACGTCAACGTCCCGTGGACCCAGCTCCTGCCGACGGTGCGGGCGCGCCAGCCCGCCTTCCTGGTCGGCGATCGCGACAAGCTACGCGGCTTTCTCCTCGAGGACGAGCTCGACCCCGACGGCGACGCGGTCAAGATCATCGCGACCTCGGGTGGGAAGTTCTGCGTCTCGCCGCCCGGCACCGACCTGGCTTACTGCATGGAGAGCTCGGACCGCCGCCACATCAGCGCCGCCTTCGTGCGCGAGGTGATGAGCAAGGCGGTCGCCGAGTATGGCATCACCCAGGCCCGGGTCGACCCCGACGCCGACATCCTGTGGGCCGATCTGGTCCGCACCATCGACGGCGCGCGGACCTGCTGCAAGGTGCCGGTGAAGGTCGCCCTGCTCAAGAGCGCGCACTAAGCCGCACCAAGCGGCTTCCCTTCCTCGAAGGATTTCGGCAGGGTCACGAGATGGCGCCGGAGGATGTCGACCGCGATCGGCCCGACCCGAGGGACGTGACGCCGCTGCCCGGCGACCCGGGTGAGATCGCGCGCCTCGACGACGCCGAGACGGCGACCATCACCCAGGAGATCCGCGAGATCGCCGAGGCCCGCGGCGGCGACGGCTGGTCGATGGACGACGACGCCGGCCCGGCGCCCGCCACCGACGCGAGCCCGGCCACCGACGAGCCGCTCGGCCCCAACGAGCTACGCGACGCCTGGGCCGTGCTCGACCACGGCGAGCGCGTCGACGGCCTGCACCTGTTGCCGCGCGAGGACGGCGAAGAGTTCTTCATCGCCCTGCCCGGCGCCGACCAGGCCGACCTCCTGCGCACGATGGGCAAGGGTGAGCGCCGCTCGTGGATGCGCCTGCTCGAGCCCGACGACGTCGCCGACGTCATCCAGGCCGCGGAGCCCGAGGAGCGCGCGCTCCTGCTCGCGCTGCTCGACGGCCCGACCCACAAGGAGGTCGAGGCGCTCTTGGCCTACGAGGAGGACGAGGCCGGCGGCCTGATGAACACCCGCTACGCCCGGCTGCGTCCCAACATGACGACCGACGAGGCGATCAGCTACCTGCGACGCCAGGCCCGGACCCAGGTCGAGACCATCTACTACGCCTTCGTCCTCGACGGCGATCAGCGTCTGCTCGGCGTGGTGTCGTTCCGCGATCTGTTCGCCGCGGTCGCCGGCCAGCGAGTCGCCGAGATCATGGAGCGCGACGTGGTGTCCGCCGATCCCGAGATGGATCAGGAGGCGCTGTCGCGGCTCTTCGCCGAGCACGACCTGTCGGTGGTGCCGATCGTCGAGCCGGGCGGCGTCATGAAGGGCATCGTCACCGTCGACGACATCGTGGACGTGGTGCAGGAGGAGGCCACCGAGGACGCCCAGAAGTTCGGCGGCATGGAGGCCCTCGAGGTCCCCTACTTGCAGACCCGCCGCCGCGAGATGCTGCGAAAGCGCGGCGTGTGGCTGGCGGTGCTGCTGGTCGGCGAGATGTTCACCGCGACCGCGCTCGGCTTCTTCGAGCACCAGCTGGCCAAGGCCACGGTGCTCGCGCTGTTCATCCCGCTCATCATCTCGAGCGGCGGCAACGCCGGCTCCCAGGCCTCCACGCTGATGATCCGCGCGATGGCGCTCGGCGAGGTCCGCGCCGCCGACTGGTGGCGCGTCATGAACCGCGAGCTCGCCATCGGCTTCGCGCTCGGCACCGCGCTGGGTGTGCTCGGCCTGGTCCGCGTCGTCATCTGGGGCCTCGCCGGCAGCTACGGCGTGCACTACGCGCTCCTCGGCCTCACCGTGGCCGTCAGCGTCACCGGCGTGGTCGCCTTCGGGACCTTCGTCGGCGCCATGCTCCCGTTCATCTTGCGCCGCCTCGGCGCCGACCCGGCCAGCGCCTCGGCCCCGATGGTCGCCACGCTGGTCGACGTCACCGGCCTCGTCATCTACTTCCTCGTCGCCAACGTCATCCTGTCCGGCTCGTTGTTGTGAGCGGGCCGCGCCAGGATCTCGGTTCTGACCGATCGGGTTCGGGACGACGCATCGCGTCGTGCTAGGGTCCGCCGGCTTTGATCCCGTCACGCGTCTATCACTATCGCGACCCGGCCGCCGTCATCCTCGGCCTCAAGGAGCTGCGCAAGAAGGGTCTGACCCCGCGCGGCCTCCTGTTCGTCGCGCTCGACCCCCGCGGCGAGACCTACATCGCGGTGCCCGAGGACCTCGACGCCGTCGCCAACGTGCGCGTCGGCGACAAGATGTCCCTCGAGCCGCCCTGGCAGGGCCGCTACTTCCACCTCGACGCCATCCACCGGCTGCCCGGCGACACCGTCTTGTGGAACGGCGACCGCCGGCTCAGCGACACCGGCAGCGCGCCCGAGGTGGCCTGCGCCATCGCCGAGTGGCTCAAGGGCTCGAGCGCCAAGAACGTCTTCCTCGGCTGTACGCCCCACCAGCCCGGCTCGTGGTGGACCACCGACCATCGCTCGCCGGTGATCGACCTTCACGCCCGCGGCCTGGTCGACACCGTCGTCACCACGTCGGGCCTGCTGGCGCGGCGCATGAACGAACCGACGCTGTTTCACATCGACTTCGCCACCCTCGCCGCCCAAGGTGGCCCCAAGGACGGCTGGCACGACGTCTTCACGTCGCGGATGGGCAACATCCTGCTCGTCGAGCGCCGCGTGCTCGGCTACCGCCTGGTGCTGACCTGTGAGCAGGGCTTGGTCGAGATCGACGTCAGCCACCTGCCGGACCTGGTCATCGAGACCGCTCGCGTGCCGATGAAGTCGGGCTTCGGCGTGGTCGGACGCATCGACGGTGGCGCCTTCGCCGTCACCGCCGGCACGGTCGAGCCCTGGGGCCTGTCCGATGTCAGCCCGGCGATGCTGGTCGGCTCGCCCAACGAGACGATCCTCGACCTGCCCCGCACGCTGCGCGCGCACCCCGACGACTCGTCGGCGCTCTGACTCGGCGCACCCTCAGTAGACCAACGCGACCCAGCACATCGCGTAGCCAGCGGCGATCACCGCCGTGATCGGCCACAGCCCGACCAGCGCCGTGACGAAGCTCTTGGCGCCGTGGCCCAGGGCGTCGTAGGACGCCTCGACCCGCTCCCGCACCGTCGGCGACGGCGTCCCCACCATCACGCCGCCCTGTTTCACGATCCGCGCGACCGGGACGTTCGAGCTCATCGCCCGAGTATGCGCGAGCGGCGCTCGGCTGCCACGCCGAAAACCACCCGCGCCCGCATCGTCACGGCGTGACGAAGGTCGCGGTCACGGCGCGGGTCTGGGTCATGTCGACGAGGCAGGTCGCCGCGACCGTGCAGCCCGGCACACCGCTCCAGCCCATGAACGTGCTGCCCGGGTCCGCCGCCGCGGTCAGGGTGACATCGGTGTCGTACAGGTAGCTGTCGCTGCAAGTGCCGGGACAGTCGATGGCACCGACGCTCGCCATCACCGTGCCCGTGCCGGCGCCGGCGTTGGTCACGGTCAGGGCGAACGACTGCACCGCGAACGTGGCGGTCAGGTTGCGCACCGCGCTGGCGACCACCGTGCACGTCGCCGCCATGGGCATGCAAGTGCCGAGGTCCGGGCCCGACCAGCCGGTGAACGTCGAGCCCGCCGTCGCGGTCGCGGTCAGCGCGACACTCGCGCCAGATACAAAGCTGAACGAGCACGTCGCACCGCAGTTGATGCCGACCGGTGACGAGACCACCGTGCCCGCCCCGGCGCCGGCCTTGGTCACCGTGACTGCGAAGGTCACGAGCGTGAAGGTCGCCGTGATCGCGCGGACCTGATCCATCGTCGCGAGGCAGGTCGTCGAGCTGGTGCAGCTCGCGGGGACGTCGGCGCCGCTCCAGCCGGTGAAGGTGTTGCCGGCGCCCGGGGTCGCCGTCAGCACCACCAGCGTGCCGAACGTGAAGTTGGCGGTGCAGGTCGCGCCACAGGCGATCCCTGCCGGCGTCGACGTCACGGTGCCCACGGTCATGCCGGTGCCGGCCTTGGTGATGGTGAGGGCACGCGTCTGGAGGTCGAAGTTGGCGACCACGGTCTGGGCCTGGCTCATCGTCACCGTGCAGGTGCCAGTGCCCGGACAGCCCGGCACGTTCGACCAGCCGGTGAAGGTCGACGACGGGGTGGCGGCGGCCGTCAGCACGATGGTGCTGGTGGCCGCCAAGGTGGCGCTGCACGTCGCGCCGCAGTTGATCGTGCCGCCGGTCACGGCGCCAGTGCCGAGGCCGGTCTTCACGATCATGAGCGGGTACTGGACCGCCACGAACGTGGCCGTCACCGTGGTCGCCGCGTTCACCGTCACCGAGCACAGGCCGGTGCCCGAACAGCCGCCGCCGCTCCAGGCACTGAACGCGAAGCCCGCAGCCGGCGTCGCCACGAGACCGACCACCGTGCCGAACGGGAACGACTCGGTGCAGTCGCCGGGGCAACCGATGCCGAACGGCACCGAGTTGACCGTGCCGCTGCCGACGACGGCCGCGGTCAGCACGAAGGACCCGGTGCTGAACGTGGCGGTGACCACCTTCGAGGCGTCCATGGTCACGGTGCAGGTGTTGCCGGTGCAGCCGGCCTGCGACCAGGTGGTCGTCGTGCCAGGGTCGGGCGTCGCGGTCAGCACCACCATCGCCCCGAAGTTGAACGACGCCGAGCAGGTCGCGCCGCAGTTGATGCCGGCGGGGGCCGACAACACCGAGCCATTGCCGACCTTGTTGATCGTCAGCACGCGGGTGTCGAGCGTGAACGTCGCGGTGACGGCCTTGACCGCGTCCATCGTCACCACGCAGGCACCGGTCCCGGCACACCCGCCGCCGCTCCAGCCCGCGAACAGCGAGCCGAGCGCGGGCGCCGCGCTCAGGGTCACCGCGGTGTTAGCCAGGAAGCTCGCCGAGCAGGTGCCCGGGCAGGTCACGCCGGTCGGCACCGAGGTCACGGTGCCCGAGCCGGTGCCGGCGTTGGTAACCGTCAGCGCGAGGCTGTTGAGGGTGAAGGTCGCGGTCACCGTGGTGGCCGCGGTCACCATCGTCATGCAGGTGCCGGTGCCCGAGCAACCGCCACCCGACCACCCGCCGAACGCGTTGTTCGCCGACGGCGTCGCGGTCAGGACCACCACGGTCCCGGCGTTGTAGCCCTCGGTGCAGTCGGTGCCGCAGCCGATGCCGCCGTCACCCGAGGTGACCGTGCCGGTGCCGTTGCCGATCTTCAGCACGGTGAGCTGGTGGACGTTGAGCGCGAAGTTCGCGGTCACGGTCTTGGCGACGTCCATCGTCACGTCGCAGCCGCCGGTGCCCGAGCAACCGGCCCCCGACCAGCCGGTGAACGTGTTGTTGCTGGTCGGGTTGGCGAGCAGGTGCACCACGCTGTCTTGGTCGAAGCTCGCCACGCAGGTCGCGCCGCAGGCGATGCCGGGCGGGTTCGACGAGACGGTGCCCGTGCCGGTGCCGGTCTTGGCGACCGTGAGCGCCAGCGTGCGCAGCGTGAACTGCGCGTTGATCGTGCGCGCGTTGGCCATGGTCGTGATGCAGTTGCCGGTGCCGGTGCAGCCGCCGCCGCTCCAGCCGTCGAAGGTCGAGTTCGCGACCGGCGCCGCCATCAGCGTGACCATCGTGGTGTTGGGATAGGCCTCGGTGCAGTCGGCGCCGCAGGCGATGCCGGTGCCGGTGACCGCGCCGGTGCCGGTGCCGCCCTTGGTCACGGTCAGCGTGTTCAGGTCGAAGGTCGCGATCGCGTTCTTCGCCATGTTCATCGTGAGCGTGCAGGCCGCGGTGCCGGTGCAGGCGCCCGCCCAGCCGGTGAACACCGAGTTGGTGCCGAGGACGACGTCGAGCGTCACCATCGCGCCGGGCTGGTACGACTCGGCGCAGTCCATGCCGCAGTTGATGCCGGCCACCGCCGAGGTCACGGTGCCGATGCCGGTGCCGACCTTGGTCACGGTGAGCGTGTTGGCCTCGAGCTGACAGGTCGCGCTGCAGCCGTCGCCACCGACCGCGTTGTCGTCGTCGCACAGCTCGCCGGCGGCGAGGTTGGTGATGCCATCGCCGCACACGGGCTCGGTGCAGTCGGCGTTGCAGCCGATGACGTTGGCGCCCGGCATGCCGGGGTCGCAGGCCTCGTTATCGACCGGGTTCACCCGGGCGTCGCCGCAGTACGAGACCTTGCAGTCGATGCAGGTCGCGCTGTCGATCGGGTTGTCGTTGCCGTCGACCCCGAGGTCGGCGTCGCACTCCTCGCCGACGTTACCGTCGGTGACCCCGTTGCCGCAGCCCGCGCCGAGCAGGAGGCAATCCGACGAGCAGACGTCGCCCGACATGGTGTTGCCGTCGTCGCAGACCTCGCCGATCGAGGTGTCGCGGATGCCATCGCCGCAGATCCGGCGCGACAGGCAGTTCGGGCTGCACAACGGGTTGGGCGTGCCATCGGGGTTCATGGTGTCGCACGCCTCGACGCAGTTGCGCCGGATCGTGGTCGCGTCGCCGGCGCACAGGAGCGGGTTGTCGATCGCGTTGTTGGGCAGGTCGGTGTCGATCACGCCGTTGCCGCAGGTCTCGGTCGACTTGCAGTCGGCGCTGCAGCCGTCGCCGCCCTCGGGCATGGCGCCGGTCGGCTGGTCGTCGCAGGCCTCGCCGGCCGCGACGTTGCGGCGATTGTCGCCGCACTTCACCAGCGTGCAGTCGGCGTCGCACGCGGCGGTGTCACCGCCGGTATCGCACTCCTCGACGGCGACGGTGTCCTGGGTGTCGCGGACGCCGTCGCCGCAGACGTTGAGCGTGCAGTCGACGCGGCACTCGTCGGTGTCGATCTGGTTACCGTCGTCGCAGGTCTCGCCCTCGTCGGTCTGGCCGTTGCCGCACTGGTTGTTGGTGCAGCTCAGGCCGTCGGCGGTGCACACCGAGCCCGACGGGCAGATGACGCCGCCGGCGCACTCGACCGTCTCGGACGAGAAGCAGCCAGCCAGTAACAGCGCGGCCACGGCGGCCGGAAACAGGGCGACGAGTCGCGCGCGCGTCGACGAACGAAGGGACATGGTCACGTTCTCCCGGATAGCCATAAGTTAGAACGACCCCGACAGCGCAAAGCCGGCCTGGCTGGGCGTGAACACGGGCGCGATCGAGAGCTCGTCGCTGCTGCCCTTGGTGGGATCGATACGGTAGACGTGCGGACGGTTGATGATGACCAGCACGATGCCGCTGGCGATCGCGAGCCCGCCGACGGTGTAGGCCGCGATGGCGAGGGTCTGCCGCGACTCGGCGGTGGTCTTCATGTCGGCGACGCCGCTCGGCAAGGTCGAGCAGCCGTGCGACGGGTCGGTGTCCGAGCAGCGCTTGATGGCGCCGTCGTAGTCGTCGAAGCTCGAGCGCGCCGAGGTGTGCAGGAGCGCGCCAAGGCCAGCGATGACGACGCCGCCGCCGAGCACCGCGTACGGCACCGCGTTGGGCATGCGCCGCGACTCGCGGGTGAGCTCGCTGTCGGTGTACATCGGGATCGTGATGGCCGAGACCGTGCCACCGAGGAGCTTCACGGTGAGCGGCACCGGGGTGTAGCCGTCGGCGCGGGCGACCACGGTGTGCTCACCAGCGCGGACGCGCGCCTTGTAGGTGCCGGGGCCGGTGAAGACCTCCTTGCCGTCGAACACCAAGGTCGCGCCGGTCACGTTGAGCGAGTACTCGACGTTGCCGATCTGCTTCTCGACGAGGAGCATCGTGCTCTTGGCGCGGTCGAGCTTCTCGGCGTCGAGCGGCGCGGCGCCGTACTCCATCGCCGACTGGAGCGCGTCGTAGATCTCGAGCGGCTGGTCGAGGTTCACCAGCGCGAGGGCCAGGTTGTAGTAGATGGCCGGGTGGTTCCAGTGGCCGAGCGCCTCGCGATACTTCGCGACCGCCTTGGGGAAGAACTGGTCGCGCAGCAGCGCGTTGCCTTCCTTGAACAGGGTCAGCGCGGTCTGCTGCTCGGTGGGCGAGACGCCCTTGGCCCACGGGCGGGTGTCCTCGCGCTGGGCCTTGGCCAGATCGTCCTCGGTGAGTGGCTTCTGCGGCGCAGCCGGACCCGACGGGTCATCGGGGGTGGGCGTGGGCTGGGCGGTCGCGATCGAGGCGCCGAGGGCCAGCGTCAGCACGACGGACAGATTCGAGACAAGCGATCGCGACATTCAAGATCCCCCTGAGACTAAAAGCGAGTGCGTGAGATGACGTGAGGTGACAGTCGGTGCGCGAACGTCAGGGCAGCTCGGTCATGAGCTTGCCGATCTGCTTCTCGAGCTCGTCGACCTTGCGCGCGTTGGCGTCGCGGAGACGCTGGGCGTCTTCCTTCGCGTCGCGCTCCTTGTCCTCAGCAGCCTCGGCGGCTGCGGCGGCGGCCTTGGCCGCGGAGGCGCTGCGCTCGGCGTCGACCTGAGCGACCTTGGCGCGCTCCTTGGACTCGTTGGCCTCGTCGAGGGCGACCTGCAGCTCGCCGTTGCGGACCTGCAGCTCCTCGTAGGTGCGACCGAGCTGGACGTCCTTGCGCTCCTCGCCGAGGACGGCGGTGGCGGCGACCTTCTCGGCCTTCTTCTGGTCGGCGAGGGCCTGCTCGGCGACGGCCTTGGCGGCGGTCGCGGTCTTCTCGCGCTCGCCGGCCAGCTGGGCCTGCTTGGCCGCGTTCTGGGCGTTCTGCGCCGCGACCTTCTCGCTGTTGCGGATCTTCACCAGCGCGCCGCCGGCGGCGAGCAGGAGCACGGTCAAGAACACCAGCGCGACGACCGCGAAGGTGCGGCGGCGGCGACCGGCGCGCGTGGCCTGCGAGATCACGGCGTCGAGGAACGCCTTCTGGCTCTCGGGAATCGGGCCCTTGTGGCGCTTGACCCAGCGCATCGCCTCGTCGGCGGAGTCGCCGCGCCACAGCAGGCCGGCGTCGCGGCCCTTGGCCAGCCACTGCTTGGTCGCGATGCGGAGCTGCTCGACGAACTGCGAGTCCTCTTGCGTCTCGTCGAGCCAGCGGCGCAGCGCCGGCCAGCTGTGGATGAGCGACTCGTGCACCACCTCGACCGTCGAGCCCTGGGCCGAGCCGTCGGCCGCGGTCTGGGTGACCAGGAGGCGCGCCGCGGTCAGGTGATCGACCAGGCGCTGCACGTCGCCGGTGCCGGGTGACAGCTCGACCAGCTCGGCGAGCGAGACGATCGCGCGGGTGCGCTCGGGGGTGATCAGGCGGAGAAACACCGTGCGGGCCAGGGACTGCGACTGTGGCGACAGCTCGGCGAGGACGCTGTCGGCGTGGCTCGCCAGCGCGCCGGCGATGCCGCCCATCGCGTTGTACGCGTTTTGCGTGAGCAGCTTGCGCGACGAGTCCTTGGCCTCCCACAGCTTGGTGGCCGCGAACTGCAAGAGCGGCAGCGCGCCCGGCGTGGTCTCGAGGTGCGAGAGCATCTCCTCGACCATCTCGTTGTTCTCGAACGTGTAGCCGGCCATCTCGGCGGGCTGCACCAAGGCGTCGCGCAAACCGTCGCGCCCGGGCGGCGTCAGGAAGAACAGGCCCTGCATCACCTCCGCCATGAGCTGGGGATCCTCGCCGACGCGGTCGAGGAAATCAGAGCGCAGCGACAGCACGACGCGGACCGGCGCCGAGGCGTCGTCGGCGGCGCCGGCCAGACACGCGGTGAACGCGGCGCGCTCGGCCGGGTCGGGCACCAGCGTGTAGAGCTCCTCGAACTGGTCGACGAAGAGCAGGATCTTGCGGTTGGCGCGGCGGGCCCGGCTGCGCAACACCTGGCCCATCTGGCCGGGCTCGGCGGCGAGCTGGCGCGCGAGGTCGGCCTGCTCCTTGATGTCGTCGACGACCGAGGTCGATGTCGAGCTCACCATCGGCGACATCATGGCGGCGATCGCCGCCAGCGGGCTGCGGCCGGGGCGGATGACCAGCGTCTCCCACTGCTCACCGGACTGCTTGAGCGCCGGCACCAGACCGGCGCGGACGAACGACGACTTGCCGACGCCCGACGGGCCGACCACGCCCATGATGGGGCGGTCGCGGATCTTGTTGACCGCGGCGGCGATCTCGCGACCGCGGCCAAAGAAGCGGGCGGCGTCGCTCTCCTGGAACGACGACAGCCCCGCGTACGGGCTCTCGTCGAGCTGGAGCTGCATCGTCGAGTAGCGGCCCGGCATGAACGGCTCGAGGGCGCGCAGCAGCTCGCGGGCGTCGTTGAACCGATACTCCTTGTGCTTCTGGAGGCAGCGATCGACGACGTCGCACAGGCCCTGCGGCACGTCCGACACCGCCTCGCGCAGCTTCGGCATCGGCTTGTCGAGCATCGCCGTGACGACCAGCTGGTTGCCCTGCAGCGGCGACAGCGGGTGCTTGCCGGCGAGCAGGCGATACAGGATCACGCCGACCGCCCAGATGTCGGTGCGGTGGTCGATCTCGACGCCGATGCCCCACTGCTCGGGGCTCATGTACTTCATCGTCCCCATGATCACGCCGACGCGGGTGAGGTTCCCGTTGGTCGTGTTGCCGGTGCCGGGACCGGTGCCGCCGCCCGTCGAGCCGGTCTTGTCGCCGGCGTTGAGCTGGGCCTCGGTGGGGAGGCGGAGCGCGGCCTGCGACGGCGACTGGCCGGGCGTCGCCTCGGTGGCCTGGTCGCGGACCTTGGCGATGCCGAAGTCGAGCACCTTGATGCCGCCGGTATCGGTCACGAAGACGTTGTCGGGCTTGAGGTCGCGGTGGACGATGCCCTGCTCGTGAGCGACCACGAGCGCCTTCACGACCGGCACCATCAGCTCGACGGCGCGGGCCGGCGGGAGGCGCTTGCCGCCGGTCACCAGCTCGGTGAGCGTGGTGCCCTGGAGGAACTCGAGCACCATGTACGGCTGGCCACCGTGCTCGCCGACCTCGTAGATGATGACGATGTTCTCGTGGCTGCACCGCGCGGTCGCGCGCGCCTCGATGATGAAGCGCTGGGTCAGCTCGACGTGATTGGACTGGAGGACCTTGATCGCGACCTTGCGGCCGAGCTTGGTGTCGCGGGCCAGGTAGACCGCGCCCATGCCACCCGCGCCGATCTCGCGAATGATCTCGTACTGGTGGATCTGCACACCGGGCCGCGGCATCTGGCCCGGGCCCCAGATGTTGGTGACCTCGGAGTGCTCGGGGCGCGGCGATGGCGCGGTGCCGGCGGCCAGCTGCTGCGCCGGCGCGGCGCTCGGCGTCGCGGCTCCGGCGTTGCCAGTTCCGACGGCGATCTCCGGGTTGCTGCGGTGGTCGATACTGCCCGCCGCTTCGCTCTGCTGGTTCGACGCGATCACGGTGCGATCGGCTGGCGCCGAACGTCCTGAGCCGGCGGCAGCAGCGGCAGCCGCCGCGGCGATACTCGGCCCACCGATCACCACGGTAGGCTGATCGAAGACGTCGTGGGTTCCGTTCTTGCCGTTGTTGCTCTCGCTCATCGGGTACCTGGCGCCGCGACGGACGGGCGACGCTTCACGCGCGGTCCCCGGACGGCGCCGGCATCATATCGCTCCCGCTCCCGAACGGTATACTGAAGTGCTAGGCGATGTTCGGATTGTGTCGTTATTTGCGAGCGCGCTTACGCAAACTGACCCTCGAATGCCCGGCGTAGTCGGCGGAACTCGAGAAATCGACTGAATCTCTCGAGCCCGCGTATTATCCGTCCTGGGGGTAGAGTGCGCGCGATGTCGAAGCTCGACGCGCTCTGTGGTGGCTTCCGCTCCAAGTACCTCGACCACGCCGAGCTGACCGCGCAGCTCACCCGCTGGGCCGAGGCCTTCCCCGAGCTCACCCGGCTCGAGTCGATCGGCAAGACCCCCGAGGGTCGCGACCTGTGGCTGCTCACGATCGGCGTGGACCCCGATCGGGCTCGCCCCACCGCCTGGGTCGACGGCAACATGCACGCCAGCGAGCTCGCCGGCTGCAGCGTCGCGCTCGCCATTGCCGAGGACTTCCTCGCCCTCCACACCGAGCCGCTCGCCCACTCGTCCGATCCGCAGCTCACCGGGCCAAGCCGCTTGTCCGACACCCTGGCGACTCGGCTCCGCGAGGTCCGGCTCTTCGTGCTGCCCTGCATGTCACCCGACGGCGCCGAGGCGGTGCTCAAGAGCGGCCGCTACGTGCGCTCGGTGCCTCGCGACGGCCGCGGCGAGCACGGCGCGCCGCGCTGGCAAGCTCGCGACCTCGACGGCGACGGCCAGATCCGCACCATGCGCGTCGAGGACCCGACCGGCGACTACGTCGCGGCGACGCCGGAGGTCCCCGACCTGCTGTCGGCGCGCGAGCTCGACGACGCCGGCCCGTTCTACCGGGTCTACACCGAGGGCACGATCGAGGGCTACGACGGCTTCACCGTGCCGGCGCCGTCGTTCTTGTCCGACAACCCGATCGACCTCAACCGCAACTTCCCGTGGTCATGGTCACCGACCCACGAGCAGATCGGCGCCGGCGCGTTCCCGCTCTCGGAGCCCGAGTCGCGCGCCGTCGTCCAGTTCACGTGCGCCCATCCCGAGATCTTCGCGTGGCTCAACCTGCACTGCTTTGGCGGCGTCTTCATCCGCCCGCTCGGCCACGCCCCCGACGCCAAGATGGACCAGGAGGACCTCGGCGTGTACCGCCAGCTCGAGAAGTGGGCCGCCGATCTCACCGGCTATCCGACGGTGTCGGGCTTCGAGGAGTTCCTGTACGCGCCCGATGCACCGCTGCATGGCGACCTCACCGACTACGCGTACAACCAGCGCGGCGCCTTCGCCTTCGTCGTCGAGCTGTGGGACCTGTTCAAGCGCCTCGAGCTGCCCAAGCCCAAGAAGTTCGTCGACTACTACCAGAACCTGACGCGCGCCGAGCAGAAGCGCCTCGCGCTGTGGGACCGCGAGCACAACCAAGGTCGCATCGTCGGCAGCTGGAAGAAGTTCGACCACCCGCAGCTCGGCCCGGTCGAGATCGGTGGCATCGACGCGCGCTTCGGCGTGTGGAACCCGCCGCCCGAGCTCCTCGACGAGGTGTGCCGCGCTCACAGCGCCTGCTTCGCCCACGTCGCGGCGCTGGGCGCCGAGGTCGTGGTGCGCAGCGTGACCGTGACCAGCCTCGGCGACGGCCTGGCCCGGGTCGAGGCCATCGTCGACAACCGGGGCTACCTCGCCACCCACGGCCTGGCCTCGGCCAAGAAGCTCGAGTGGAACGAGGCGCTCTACGCCGAGCTCACCGGCGAGGGCGGCTGTGCGCTCGTCGACGCCCGCCGGATCCGCGTGAAGATCGGCCACCTGGCCGGCTGGGGCCGTGGCCACAACACCGGCGCCAACGGCCTCGACTACCTGCGCTCGGGCGGCAACGACGGCAGCGCGCGGGCGACCTGGCTCGTGCGCGGCCGAGGCACGGTCACGCTACGCGTGGGCTCGACCCGGGTCGGCTTCGTCGAGACCAAGGCGGTGGTGTCGTGAGCGGCGGCACCGCCGGTGGCGATGCCAGCTTCTGGCGCGCGCGCTGGCGCGAGGGCCGCACCGGCTTCCACGAAGGCCGACCCAACTCGTTCCTGGAGCAATTCGCGTCGCGCCTCGACGGGCATCAGCGCGTGTTGGTCCCGCTGTGCGGCAAGTCGGCCGACCTGGCCTACCTGGCGTCGCGCGGGCATCGCGTGGTCGGCGCCGAGCTGGTCGCAGACGCGGTCGAGGCGTTCTTTGCCGAGCACCAGCTGACGCCGCGCGTGGTGCCACACGCCGACCTCACCGAGTACATCACCGAGTCGATCACGATCTACGCCGGCGACTTCTTCGCGCTCGATCGCGCCCGGCTCGGCCCCATCGACGCGATCTACGACCGCGCCGCGATCATCGCGCTGCCCGAGTCGTTGCGCCGGCGCTACGTCGACCACCTGATCGACCTGGCGCGACCGCGGTTGCGCGCGCTGACCGTCACCTTGGTCTACGACCAGGCCCAGATGCCAGGCCCGCCCTACTCGGTCACCGACGAGGAGCTGGCCCGCCTCTACCACGGCTTCACCGTCGAGCCGCTCGCCGAGGGGTCCGAGACCTCGCAGGCGTTCCCGATGACCGGGCGCTGCTTCCTCGTCACCGGCTGAGTGTCCGCGCACCGGACCGTCCGCGAACCCGCCCCGATCCAAGGTCGGCCACGGCGAGGCAGGGCGCGATTCAGATGCCGGGGACGCTGCGCGTGGAGGTCCACGTCGATCCCTGCACGCGCAAGCCCGTCGTGCGCTCGTTGAATCTGGCGGGGATCGGCCCGACGGGCCTGAGTCGAATCTGTGCATCCAAGCAGTCACTGGCGCACATCGCGACGAACCGGCGATTCCAGATCACCACGGTGGGCGCGGAGTCGGTCGGGGCCGGACCGGTCTCGTTCGATGTCGGCGTCGATGGACAGATCGACGTGCACGACGATGCGGTGGACGTCTTGGCACACCTCGGGCGCGGCCTGCCGATCAAGCATGACTCGATCGGCGATGCGATCGCGGGCGTGAGCCGCGAGGCGGCCGCAGCGGAAGCGCCGCGGATCGTGCTGTCGACTGGTCGTAGAGCGTGCGCTCGGCGATGCCGAGGAGCTCGGCGGCGCGGCGGCGGTTGCCGTCGACGGCAGCGAGCGCGACGACGATCGCGTCGCGTTCGAGATCGGCGAGGTCGCGGGGACCGTCGCGGTCGCCGACAAGTCGCTCGCCGCCGCGATCACAGCTCGATATCCGCGGCTTTCGTACCAGCGCTCGGTGGTGAGCGCCGCCGTCGAGGTCGAAGACGCGCGACACCGCCGGCCTCACCGATCACCTGCGCGTGCTCGACGGCGAGCGCAGCCACCAGGCGGTCGACCGCGAGCGGTTGTCGGCGAGCGAGGCGCTCCTGGAGATCCGCATCGGCCTGTACCACGCGATCGCGGGCGGCTTGACGATGAAGGCGCCTGCAAAGGTTTCATGACAACCTGCGAAGCGCGCAGCGGTCGGCCGCGCGCGCCCAACCTCGACGGGCAGTTGGCGCTGGCCCGCCCCGTGCGAATGGAGTCCATCATGCCCAAGCCGCCCCTCCTCACGATCCTCTCGCTCGCAGCTCTCGCGCTCGCCGGATGCGCGGAGAAGGACCCCCCGCCCGCGAAGACCGCGGCCCACGCTGCTGGTGGTGCGACGTCGGGTGGCGGCGATCGCGCGGCCGAGCCGTCGACGCGCAACAAGAACCTACCGCCCATGCCGCGTCGCGTCGGTGGCGGCGCCGCCGATCCCACCGACCAGCCCGGCGACGGTGAGCGTCCCAGCCACGAAGAGATGATGGCGCGCCGCGACGCCAAGCGGCAGGAGATGCTCGACAAGTTCGACGCCGACCACGACGGCAAGCTGTCGGACACCGAGCGCACCGCCGCCCACCAAGCCCGCACCGGCGAGATGATGACGCGCATGGACGCCGACAAGAACGGCAAGCTGTCGAAGGCCGAGCTCGAGGACAACCCGATGCGGGGCCGGCGCGGCGCGGGCGACCTCTTCGACCGGCTCGACGTCGACAAGGACGGCTTCGTCTCGAGCGCGGAGCTCGAGCAGGCTGGCCCGCGGCGCGGCTTCCGGGCCGGTGGCCCCGACGGCCCGGGCCAGCCGGGCCGTGCCGACGACGATCTCGGTCCGCCGCCCGAGTGACCCGCGCACGGGATGTTAGAACGCGACATGGCTCGCTACGCGATCGGAGACATCCAGGGCTGCATGAGCAGCCTCGAGCGACTCCTCGAGACCATCGAGTTCGACCGCGCGCGCGACGAGGTGTGGCTGGTCGGTGACCTGGTCAACCGCGGGCCGCGCTCGCTCGACGTGCTGCGCTGGGCCCGCGATCTGGGCGAGCGCGCGACGGTGGTGCTCGGCAACCACGACCTGCACTTGCTGGCGCGCATCGCCGGGGTCGCGCCGGCCAAGAAGCGCGACACCCTCGACGAGGTGCTGGCGGCCCCCGATCGCGACGAGCTGTGCGCTTGGTTGCGCGCCCGCCGGTTGCTGCACGTCGAGGACGGCTGGCTCCTGGTCCACGCCGGCTTGCACCACGCTTGGACCGCGACGCATGCGCGCGAGCTGGCCGGCGAGCTCGAGGCCGAGCTGCGAGGTCCCGACTGGCGGACCTGGATCGCGTCGACGATGGGCAGCGCGCCGCGCTGGAAGGAGTCGCGCGCCGGCGCCGAGCGGTGGCGCGCCACGCTCGGCTATCTGGTCCGGGTGCGCATGGTCGACGGTCGCGGCGACGCCCTGGGCGACTTCGACGGCGCGCCCGAGGACGCGCCGAAAGGGGCGCGGCCCTGGTACGCCAACGATCCGCTGGCGCTGCGCGACCACGTCGCGATCTTCGGCCACTGGGCAGCCCACGGCGCTGGTCAGGGACCGCGCTGGATCGCCACCGACTCGGGCTGTGTGTGGGGCGGCGAGCTCACCGCGGTCCGGCTCGACGACCGTCAGGCCTTCTCGGTCCCGGCGGTCGAGAAGGCGCTCGGCTGATCAGAGATCGCGCTTCTTCATGGTCGGCGTGAGCGGGATCGGGTCGGTCGAGTCGCCGGTGGCAACCACGGTGCTGGAGTCGCCGAGGTCGAGGTCGATCGATGACGACTCGCGCGGCGATGGCGGCGGGCGCTTGAGCAGCGGCGGCAAGCTCGGACGCGCCGAGGCCCGCGGCACCGTGTGCGCGACCTGGCGCGGCGACGAGCGCTCGGGCGACGGCGACGGCGACGTCACGACCGGGGTCGCGGTCGGCGACGTCACGACCGGGGTCGCGGTCGAGGACCGAACGGCCGGGTCCGGAACCGTCGGGGCCTTGGCCGGCTGGGCATAGGTCCAGGTCGGGACGTTGTCGCTGGGCGTGCCCGAGGTGCGGGACGCACCCCATCGCGCCCGCGCCTCGGCGACGCGAGTGCCCAACGTCGACTGCGGATCAGCGCCGGGTGGCGCGTGCCGCAGGATCTCGCCGAGCAGGTACGCGAAGCTCGACGCCGAGCTGAAGCGCTCCTCGGGCTTCTTGGCCAGCGCGCGCTCGATGATCGTCACCAGCTCCTCGGGAACATCGGTGCGAAAATCAGTCAGCGGCCGGATCACGCACTGGCGGATCATCTTGAAGACGTCGAGATCCGAGCGCCCCTCGAACAACCGGTGGCCGGTGAGCGACTCCCACAGCACCGCGCCCATCGCGAACAGATCCGAGGCCGGCGTGGCCTGCCCGCCCATCGCCACTTCCGGCGACAGGTACGACAGCTTGCCCTTCACCGTGCCGGGCGCGGTGAGGCTGACCATGCGATCGCGAGCCCGGGCCAGGCCGAAATCGGTGAGCTTCACCGAGCCGTTGCTGCCCAAGAGGATGTTGTGGGGCGAGACGTCGCGATGGACGATCGGCGCGGCGGTGCCGTCGGGCCGCGTGCGCTCATGGGCCGCGCCCAGCCCGCGCAACGTGCCGATGGCGGCGACCACGATCAGCGGCCACGGCGTGCTCCCGTACTCCTCGCGCTCGGCCCTCACGAACGTGCCGAGGTCGAGGCCTTCCACCCACTCCATCACGATGTAGTACGTGCCCTGAGGGTCGACGCAGAAGTCGTAGACCTGAACGATGTTCGGGTGCGCGAGCTCGGACCCGACCCGGGCCTCCTCGATGAACATCTCCGTGTAGTTCTTGATCGAGCGGAACTCGGTCTTGATCTTCTTGATCGCGACGGTGCGCGAGAAGCCGGCGGCGCCCTTTACCTGGGCCTTCCACACCGACGCCATACCGCCCTCGCCGGCCATCTCGACCAGCTCGTACTTGCCGTCGAGGACGACAGGAGGCATCGGGGGATTATCCCCGCCGCCGCGGCGCGCCGCAATGAGTCATCGCCACCGATCGGCCTCACGCCAGCTTGGCGCGGGCGCTCTCCAGCTCCTTGGCGGCCGATTCCCAGCGGGTCGTCAGGTCGTCGAGCTTTTCCTGGTCGGTCTGGAAGTCGCGCAGGAGCTGCTTGCGGCGCTCGTCGTCGGCGTAAACCGCGGGATCGGCCAGCTCGGCCGAGCGTGCGCTCTGCGCGGTCTCGAGCTTGGTGATGCGCTCCTCGAGCTCGGTCACCTTCTTCTCGAGCGGACCGAGGGTCTTGCCGCGCTGCTGCCGCTCCTCGGCCTCGCGCCGCTTGCGGGCCTTCTCATCCTCGCGGGCGCGCGCGCTATCGGCAGCATTGGGCGCCACCGCAGCCGGCGCCACCTTGGCCGCGACCGGCGCCGCCTTGCCCGCGGCCGCCGCGGCGATCGCGATCGGCGACGACGCCTTCTGCTTGCCGCCGGTGACCACGGTCTCCTTGCGGCGCAGGCTGCACGAGTAGAGGTAGTCGTCGAGCCCGCCCGGGTAGACCTCGACGCCGCCCTCCTCGACGTTCCAGATCCGGGTCGCCAGCGTGCGGATGAGCGAGCGGCTGTGGCTGACGAACACCAGCGTGCCGTCGAAGGTCGACAGCGAGCGCGCGAGGCTGTCGGCCGACTCGAGGTCGAGGTGGTTGGTCGGCTCATCCATCAGGATGAGGTTGCCGGGGTTCACCAGGAGCCGCGCCAGCGCCACCCGCGAGCGCTCGCCGCCCGACAGCACCTTGACCGGCTTGTCGACGGCGTCGCCGCTGAACATGAACGCGCCGAGGATCGAGCGCACCCGCGACACCGGCGCCGCCGGGTTGGCCTGCTGGACCACCTCTTGCGCCGACAGCGTCATGTCGAGCGTGTCGCCGTGGTGCTGGGCGTAGTAGCCGACCTTCACGCCCGAGCCGAGCTTGATGGTGCCGCCGTCGCTGGGCAGCTCGCCGGCGATCATCTTGAGCAGCGTGGTCTTGCCGGCGCCGTTCTTACCGATGATGCCGATCTTCTCGCCGCGCTTGACCGCGAGCTCGACCTTGCGCAGCACGACGCGCTCGCCGTAGACCTTGCGCAGCCCATCGAGCTTGAGCACCTCGTTGACGGTGCGCTCGGTCGGCGCGAAGGCGAAGCGCATGACGTTGCGCTTCTGGAAGGTCTCCACGTCCTCCATCTTCTCGAGCATCTTGATGCGCGACTGCACCGCCTTGGCCTTGTTGGCCTGAGCCCGGAAGCGGTTGATGAAGCTGGTGAGGTGCTCGCGCTGGCGAGCCAGGTTGACGGCCCGGCCGGCGAGGATGGTCTCCTCCTCCAGGCGAGCCTCGACGTAGCGCTCGTAGTTGCCGGGATAGCTGCGCACGCCCTCGAGCTCGAGGGACACCACGCGCGAGATCTGCTCGTTGAGGAACTCGCGATCGTGGCTGATGAGGATGAAGCAGCGGTCGTAGCGCTTGAGAAAGTCGCCGAACCACTCGACGGACGGCAGGTCGAGGTGGTTGGTCGGCTCGTCGAGGAGCAGCACGTCGGGGCGCTGGAACAGCAGGCCGGCCAGGACCGCGCGCATCTTCCAGCCGCCCGAGAACTCGCCGAGATCACGCTCGTTGTCCTCGGTCGCAAAGCCCAGGCCCGACAGGATGGTCAGCGCCTCGTGCTCGGAGAAGAACCGATCGAAGTGGTCCTGCTGCTCGTGCAGCTCGCCCACGCGCTCGACCAGCTCGATGAGCTCGTCGCCCTTGCTGGGATCTTCGGCGACCGCGGTGAGCTCGGCCTCGGCGTCGGCCAGCTCGCGGTCCAGGGCGATCCGCCCCGGCACGCTGTCGAGGACGAAGCTGAGCAGCGACTTGCCGCCGGTGAGCGCCAGATCCTGCGGCAGCCAGCCGACCCGCACGCCGCGCGCGCGCGTGACCTTGCCATCGTCGATCTCCTGGGCGCCCGCGATGATCTTCAGCAGCGTGGTCTTGCCCGAGCCGTTAGGGCCGACCAGGCCGATGCGATCGTTGCCGCCGAGGCGCAGGCTGACCTCGTCGAAGATCATCCGATCGGCGAAGAACAGTGTGACGTCTTCGAGGACGACCAGGCTCATGACGGGCGCGCCGTATACCGCAGCCGGGCCCCGGCCGCCACCCAAACGGCCACTACACCGACGGGAAGCTGACCGTGAACGTCGCGCCCGCGCCGGGCTCGCTCTCGACGGCGATGGTGCCGGTGCCGGTCGCGACGATCGACTGCGCGATCGCGAGGCCGAGGCCGACGCCGTCGCCGACCGGCTTGGTCGAAAAGAACGGGTCGAACAGGCGCGGCAGATCGACGGGCGCGATGCCGGTGCCGGTGTCGCTCACCGCGAAGCAGGTGCGCCCGCTGCCGTCGGACCAGACCCGGATCCTCACCCGATGCGGCCCCAGGCCGGCCGAGGCGCGGATCGCGTAGCTAGCGTTGAGCACCAGGTTGAGCACGACCTGGGTCAGCTTGCCCTCGCTGCCCAGCACCGGCGACGCCGGCGCGTAGCTGCGCTCGACGACGATCCCGGCCAGCTCGTGGGCGGCCATGCTGAGCGCCCGCTCGATCGGCACGGTCACGTCGATGACGGTCGGCTCGTCGTCGGTGCGCGCGAATAGCCGCAGCTCGCTGACGATGGCGCGGACCCGGCGCGCGCCATCGCTGACCGCGGCCAGGTGGCCGACCAGCTCGTCGAGGACCGGCGCCGACGGCGTGCCGATGGGCATGCCCGAGCGCAGCTCGCCGGCGCGCACCCCGGCGGCGTCGAGGCGCAAGAGCAGGTACGTGAGCGGGTTGCCGATCTCGTGGGCGACCCCGGCGGCCAGGGTGCCCAGCGCGACCATGCGATCGACCTGACCCACGCGAGCCTCCAGTCGTCGCGCCTCGGTGACGTCGCGCGCGACCACGAGCGCGGCCGGCCGGCCATCGAAGAGGATGCCGACCACGCCGACCGACGCGGTCATCTCGGTGCCGTCGTTGCGGATCAGGCGCTCGTCGATGAACGGCACCGCCGGCGCACCCTCGGCGATCGCCCGCATGCGCGCGATGGCGACCCCGTGGTCTTGCGGGTGGACCAGATCGAGCGAGGGCCGACCCATGAGCTCATGGAGCTGGCCGCGCCAGGCGTCGAGCATCGTGCGGTTCGCGTAGATGATCTTGCCCTGGGCGTGGATGACGACGCAGTCGGGCGAGTTCTCGATCACCGCGCGGAAGCTGGCCGCGGTGCGGATGAGCCGCTCGGTGGCGTCGTCCATGTCGGCAGGATCTCGCAGCAGCAGCGCGAGCTGACTGCCGACGATGCGCGCGGTCACCAGCAGCACGCGACGCTCGCCCGCCCCGGTGCGCCACTCGCGTGGCGTGGCCTTGTTGTCGGCGCCGACCCGGTCGGCCAACGCGCGCTCGTGAGCCTGGGCGGGATCCCAGTACAGCTCGGCCAGCGGCCGGTCGGCGATGGCCGCGCGCGTGGTGTCGAGCAGCGCCGCCGCGCAGTCGTTACACCAGGTCACCGTCAGGTCACCGTCGACGAGCAGCACCCCGTCGGGCATCACCGCCACCAGCGCAGCCGCCACCTCGGCATCGATCGTCACGTCGCGCAGCATGACTGATCACCGCGATGACGCAATCAACCCGGAGCGGTCAGCGACGGCGCGTGCGCACGACCATCGACTGCGGGAGCACACCCTCACGCTCGAGCGCGTGCAGCCGCGTCGCCAGCTCGCGCAGGACCGCGACCTGGGTCGGATCGTCGCCGTGACGATCGAGCAGCTCGGAGTACAGCTCGCGCGCCGTGTCGTCGGCATGCTCGGTCGGATGCTCGAGGATGTCGCGCAGCCGCGTCAGCTCGGGATCCTCGTCCAAGCGCACCACGTCGTGAGCATAGCGCGCCTGGGATCGCGCGCCTCAATCCAAGTCGCGTCGCACGCCCAAGGTGATCGCCACGTCCTGGCGCTCGGCGCCGGCCAGCGGGCGTCCGGCCGCCGCCTGGGCGCGCCACGGTCCCTTCACGCGCCAGTGGGCGCCGGCCCGAACCGCGACGTGATCGAGCCCGGCACCGTACCAGCCCAGCTGCACGTCGACGCCCGCGGTCGGCGTGAGCCAGCCGAGCGCGCGCCAGCTCACGTCGGTCGACAGCGCGACCGCGCCGCGCACCGAGCTGCCGGTCACCGACGCGCCGTACCAGCCCAGCAGCATCGCGCGGCCGTGGAGCCGCAGCCGCGATCGCGCCTGCCAGGTCGCCAGCGCCGCCAGCTGCAGCGCGCCGCTCGAGCCGTCGAGCCGCGACTGCGTGAACGGCACGGCGACTCGCGCCGACAGCGCGCGGGCCAACGCGCGCCCGCCCAGCCGGCTGCGGTCGCCGTACGCGACCTGCGCCATCACCGGACCGTAGCCGGCGTCGGTGAGCTTCCAGACCGCGTTCTGCACGAACGCGACGTCGACGGCGCGCAGGCCCAGGCCCCACTCGACCTGGCGGCCCTCGACGACGCGGACCAGGAACGACGCGTCGCCGCCCAGCGTCCCGTAGAAGTCGGGGGTGTCGATCAGCGCGCGCCCGGCCAGGCCCAGCCCGACGTCGGCCTGCAGGCACGCGCCGCGCGCCAGATCGGCCCCGGCCGCGCGCCACCCCACCGCGACCGGCTCGTCGATGGGATCGTCACAGACGTCGGGCGTGGTGGCGTCGGCAGTCGCGGCGGCCGGCGCGACGACCGCGCCTGCGAGCGCACACAGAATAGGTGCTAGAATCGTTCTGGACGTCATGGTGCGCTATTGGGGGCATCCCAGCCGTCGCCCGCGACGTCGACCAGGAGCGGGCTGGTGAACCCGATCGGCCAGCTCTCGGGGACGATGCGGGTCATGTGGTAGCGCAGATCGGTCGGGTCGGTCGGATCGGGCGGGTTGACGATCGGCCCGGTGTCCTCGCCGTCGCCGACGTCGCGCTCGTCGACGACGCCGTCGCCGTCGTTGTCGCCGGTGTCGAGCACGCCGTCGTCGTCGAGATCCGCGTAGGGCGGCGGCGGTAGGCCCGCCTCGATCACGATCCAGTCGTCGCTGCCGGCGACCAGGTCGGCCAGCGCCACCTCGCCCTGCCAGCGCACCACGCCGTCGGTGCCGAAGGGATCAGCCGGCTGGGCGAGGTCGCTCACCAGCACCCGCTCGCCCCGCGAGGTCACGACCCGCACGCTGGTCACCGGAATCCACGGCGCGGCCCGCACCGTGATCGCGACGACGTCGCCGGCCCTTGGCACCAGCGGCTCGAGCCCGAGCCCGCGGCGAGGCGCCCCGCGCGGCCCGATCGCGACCTCGACGAAGACGCCGCTGCCGGCCACCACGCGGCCCCGCTTGAGCGCACGATCGAAGCTGGCCGTCGTGGTGTCGGCGAGCGGCCGGCCGACGTCGACCCAGGTCCGGCCCCAGCCCAGCTGGTTGTCGCGCAGCCCGTGCGAGTCGCTGTTGGCCGCGCCCGGCACCGGATAGCCAGCCGACAGCATCGCGAACCACAGTGGCCTGGTCTTGACCCACTCGTCGGCGCCAGCGCCGTTTTGCACCTCCATGACGTCCCAGTCGAGGTTGCGGTGCCCGCCGCTGGGCGACCGCAGGAGCCGCCCGTTGACGGTGTCGGTGGCGATCTTCACCCGCGGGTCGAAGCCGATCGCGCGCAGGTACCCCAGGTCGCGCCCGAAGGACGGCTCGTCCCACGGGTGGTTGATCATCGTCACGCCGTCGGCGCCGATGAGCGGCTCGAGGCGATCGAAGAGCGCCCCCGGCTCGAGGCGCTCGTCCCAGGGCGCGCCGCCGCGCGGCGACGACGGCACCGGCGTGAGCGGCCAGAAGTTGAAGTGGCCGATCACCTTGGGCAGATCCTCGCCGGGCAACTCGAGGAACGGGATGAGCGGCGTGGTCTCGAGCCCGCCGATGACCAGCACGCGATCGCCGACGCCGAGCGCGTCGACCGTGGCCGCATAGTCGGTGACGTAGTCGTGATCGGTCGCCGCGATCACGTCGACCCCGGCCGCGACGAAGGAACGGACCCGATCGCGATCGGGCAGCCCCGAGTCGAAGCTGGCGTGGCCGTGGACGTGGAGATCCGCGCCCAGCCAGCCCGGCGGCCGCAGCGCGACCGAGCGCAGCCCGAGCTCGACGCTGGTGAGCTCGCCGTCGGTGAGGTCGACCGCCTGCCGGGCCAGGCTCCAGTCGGGACCGGCGCTAGCGTAGATCCAGTAGCGGCCCTGCGGGATCTCGACGTCGGTGCCAGCCGGCTCGACGAGCACGCGGTTGCACGCCGGCGACGCGCCGTCGGGCGGCCCCAGCCACGGCGCGCAGCGGGTGAGCCGGCCGTGGAAGGTGCCTTCGACGGCGTCGCGGGTCGGCGGGTCGGCGGGCTCGACGACGACCAAGGCGTGGATCGGCGCGTCGTCGCCGGTCACGTGGAGCTGCACGGTGGCCGGCGCCGGCACGGTCAGATCGCCGAGCCCACCGTCGTCGGGCACGACGCCGCGCAGGACCCGCACGCCGAAGCTCCAGACCTCCCAGAGGTAGCCGTCGCCGCGCGGCACCGTCGCGGTGAACGTGCCATCGGCGGCCGGCACGACCGCGGTCACCGGCGTGGCGTCCTCGCGCGCGGTGATCACGATCGACGCGCGTCGCACGTCGCCGCCAAAGCCGAAGCCCTCGGCCAGCACGCGGCCGGTGATCGTCGACGGGCGCGCCGCGCCGCGCTGGGCGGTGCGAGCGGCCAGGAGCGCGCTCACGACCGCCGCCGGGCCCGAGCCACCCCGCACCCCGCCGCCGCCGGTGCCGTCGCCCGCGCTCGCGATGAAGCGCTCGAAGACCAGGCCCTCGCCGGGATGCACGGTCTCGAGGTCGGTGCCGAGCGCCGAGACCTCCAGATCGTTCACGCCGTGCAGTTGGTTGCGGTCGCAGGCGACGAAGCCGTAGCCGGGCCCGTCGGCCGAGGGCGCGGCGGCGGCCACGTACGACAGTGGCCTCCACAGCGAGGTCAGCTCGAGCAGCTCGAGCGCGGGCGTCGCGTAGCCCTGGCCCTTGGCCGGTGCGAACGGCAGCACGCGGCGCTTGCCCCAGTGGGTGACGTCGGCGATCACGAAGGCCTGCAGGTCGGGCGAGCCGTTGAACAGCTCGCTGCGCACCCGCAGCCCGGGATCGCAGGGTCGCAGCTCGTAGCGGGTCGCGACCAGCACGTCGGGTCGGCCGTCGAGGTGGCCGCGCACGACCAACGCGACGTAGGCCGGCGAGCGATCGACCAGCTCGACGCGATCGTAGGCGAAGGCGTCGTCGGGCAAGAGCCCGGCGAGCTGGTAGAGGATCGTCAGATCGTCGACGCCACCGGCCGGGCCGAGGTCGATCAGGTTGCCGCCGGTGGGCGCCAGATCGGTCGGCGCGTCGAGGGCCGAGACCACCGCGGTCACGACGCCATTGGACAGGAAGAAGTCGCCGGCGCCCCCTTGCCCGCGGCTGACGCGGAGCGCGGCTGGCGCTTCGGCCAGCGTCCCGGCCACCAGGAGCGGCGTCTCGCACACGAAGCCGAGCGCGGCGCACGGGGCGGTCGCCTCGCAGTCACCGTCGAGGCAGCTCGGCCGCGAACAGGCCGCACCGAGGCTGGCGAGGGCGGCGAGCGAGAGCGCGACCAGCGCGCAGCGAGCGATCACGCCCCGAGCCTACACCGCTTGCTCGACGCTGGCCCGACGCGCAAGCTGGCCGCCATGCGCGCCTGGCGAGTCCACGAGTACGGTCCCTATCGCGAGGTCCTGCGGCTCGACGACGACGCGCCGGCGCCGGTCGCGCCGATCGGCGGCGCGGTCATCGACGTCGACGCCGCCAGCCTCAACTTTCCCGACCTGCTCGCGATCGCGGGGCAGTATCAGGTGCGAGCGCCGCTGCCGTTCACGCCCGGCCTCGAGGCCGCCGGGGTCGTGCGCGCAGTCGGGCTGGGCAGCTCGCACCGGATCGGCGAGCGCGTCGTCGCCTTCGCGTCGTGGGGCGCGTTCGGCGAGCAGCTCGCCGTGCCCGATGGCGCGATCTTGCCCTGGCCCGAGGGCCTCGACGCCGCCGAGGCCGCGAGCTTCCTGGTCACCTACCAGACCGGCTACTTCGCGCTGGTGCGACGGGCCGACCTGCGCCCTGGCGAGACCTTGCTCGTGCTCGGCGGGGCCGGGGGCGTCGGCCTGGCCGCGATCCAGCTCGGCAAGGCGCTGGGCGCGCGCGTCGTCGCGGTGGCCGGGGGCGCCGACAAGGTCGCGGCCTGCACCCAGGCCGGCGCCGACGAGGTCATCGACCACAAGGCTGCCGATTTCGTTGCCGAGGTCGCGCGCCTCACCGGCGGACGCGGCGTCGACGTGGTCTACGATCCGGTCGGCGGCGACACCACCGACCGCGCCCTCAAGGCGCTGGCCTGGGAAGGCCGCCTGGTCGTGATCGGCTTCGCGTCGGGCAGCATCCCCACCGTCAAGCTCAACCGCGTGCTGCTCAAGAACATCGCGATCGTCGGCCTGCACTGGGGCGCGTACTTCGAGCGCGACCCCCAGCAGATCGTCAGCGCCCACGCCGCGCTCACCGACCTGGTCGGCCGGGGCGCCCTGCGGCCCCACGTCTCGCAGCGCCTCGGCTTCGACGAGCTGCCGCGCGGCCTGGCCGCCCTCGAGAGCCGCACTAGCATCGGCAACCTCGCCCTCGCCGTGCGTTGATTCGCCTCGACGGGTCGCTTACGTTCCCGGCCCATGTCTCGCAAGGTCCGTCTCAGCTTCGCCGCACCGCTGGTGCTCATCGCGGTCGTGCCCGCGTGTACGGTTCGCACCGATCCCCAGCCGGCGAGGCCGCCCCACGAGCACACCGCGACTCAGCCGGTCCACCCGGTGTCGAACCCGCCGCCGCCGACCCAGCCCGAGCCGCCGCCGGCGCGCCCGCGGCCGGTCGACCCGACGCCGACCCAGCAGCCGCCGCTCGTCGACGGGCAGCCGACCCAACAGCCGCCGCAGGCGCTGCGCACGTGGGCGGTCTTCCAGAACCGCAACGACCTCGGATGCTACGTGCAGTGGCCGGGCCGGTGCCCGGCCCCGCCCGCGACCTGCAACCCACCGCCGCCCCGCAAGCTGGACAGCTGCCCGACCGGCATCACGCCCGATCGCACCACGCACATCGTCGAGCAGCGCCCCAACGTGTGCACCGTCGAGTTCACCGACAAGCCGTGCCCGCGCAACGCCAAGTGCGCGCCGCCCCGCCACGAGAGCATCACCTGTCCGCAGTGACGTCGGCGGCGGCGCCCCCGTCCGAGCGCGTCCGCGTCGAGTGGCGCGCCCGCATCGCCGCCGAGTACGGCTCGGCCGCGCTCACCCAGCACTTCGTCCTGTGGCTGCTCCAGGTCGGGGCCAGCCCCGATCTCATCGACGACGGCCTCGCCATCGTCGCCGACGAGCTGGTCCACTCGCAGCTGTCGGCCGAGGTCTACGCCGCGGCCGGCGGCACCGCGCCGCCCGCCTTGGACCGCCGCGCTCTCGCGCTGCCGCGCCGCGCCGAGGTCTCGCTCGAGCAGGATCTCATCACCGCCGCGCTCCAGGTGTTCTGCCTCAACGAGACCGTCGCGGTGCCGCTGTTCTCGCACCTGCGCGCCGGCACCACCGTCGAGGTCGCCCGCAGCGCGCTCGATCGCATCTTGCGCGACGAGGTGCGTCACCGCGACTTCGGCTGGACCTGTCTGGACTGGCTCGCCACCACGCCGCTGGCCGAGCTGACCCGCGCCGTCGCCGACGCCGAGCTGCCCCGCTTGTTCGGCAACCTGGTCGACAGCTACGGCGACGACCCCGACGTCCCGACCGACATCACCGACGACGACCGGACCTGGGGCCTGGCCCCGGCCGGCGAGTACGCACGCATCCTGGCCGCGTCGATCGAGCGCGACCACCTGCCCCGCTTCGCGACCCGCGGGATCGACGGCGCCGCCAGCTGGGCCGCGCGTATCCGCGAGCCGGCGCGTTGATCGTTCGCGCCGCCCGCATATGATGCGCGCGACATGAAGATCCTCATCACCGGGGCCGGCGGGCAGATCGGCGCCGACCTCATCACCGTGTTCGTCGCCGACGGGCACCAGGTGATCGCGACCGATCTCAAGCCGCGCGCCTCCACGCGCGAGGTCACCTGGCGCGGGCTCGACGTCGTCGACGCCACCCAGGTCGACCGGGTCCTCGCCGAGGAGCAGCCCGAGATCGTCTATCACCTCGCCGCGATCCTCTCGGCCACCGGCGAGAAGCACCCGGCGCTGGCCTACGCGGTCAACCAGACCGGCACCTGGAACGTCCTCGAGGCCTGCCGCACCCGGGGCGTGAAGCAGCTCCTCTTCACCTCGTCGATCGCGGTCTACGGCCCCGGCCTGCCCGATCCCACGCCTGACGATGTCGGTCTGCGCCCGTCGACGATGTACGGCGTCACCAAGGCGTCGGGCGAGATGCTGTGCGAGTACTACCGGACCAAGTACGGCCTCGACTGTCGCGGCGTGCGCTTCCCTGGCCTCATCAGCGCGAGCCTGCCTGGCGGCGGCTCCACCGACTACGCGCTGTTCATGTACGTCGACGGCGTGCGGCGCGGTGCCTACCAGGCCTTCGCGCGGCCCGACACCCGGGTGCCGCTCATGTACATGCCCGACGGCGTGCGCGCGCTCATCGAGCTCGCCAACGCGCCGAGCGGGCAGCTCACGCGGGCCATCTACAACATCGCCGCGTTCTCGCCGCGCGCCGACGAGATCGCCGCGTCGGTCGCCCGCGCGGTGCCCGGCGTCGCGATCACCTACCAGCCCGATCCGCTGCGCCAGGGCATCCTCGACTCGTGGCCCAACGCCCTCGACGACCGCTGCGCGCAGCGCGACTGGGGCTGGCGCGCGCGCTACGATCTCGACGCCATGACCGACGATCTGGTCCCCAAGATCCGCACGCTCCTCGAGGGCGGGGCGGTGTTGCATCACTAGGAGCCGCATGTACACCGACGCCAAGGCCGTCTTCGCCACCCAGCTCGACGAGATCCGCGACGCTGGGCTGTGGAAGCACGAGCGCATCATCACGTCGCCGCAGGCCGCGCACATCACCGCCGGCGGACGCGAGGTCCTGAACTTCTGCGCCAACAACTACCTCGGGCTGTCGTCGCACCCGACGGTGATCGCGGCGGCCCACGCCGCCCTCGACGAGCGCGGCTACGGCCTGTCGAGCGTGCGCTTCATCTGCGGCACCCAAGATCGCCACAAGCAGCTCGAGGCCGCGGTCTCGGGCTTCCTCGGCACCGAGGACACCATCCTGTACGGCTCGTGCTTCGACGCCAACGGCGGCCTCTTCGAGACCCTGCTCGGCGAGGACGACGCCATCATCTCCGACGCGCTCAACCACGCCTCGATCATCGACGGGGTGCGGCTGTGCAAGGCCGAGCGCCACCGCTACCGCCACGACGATCTCGACGATCTCGAGGCTATCCTGGTCAAGACCGCTGGCAAGCGGCTGCGCATGATCGCCACCGACGGCGTGTTCTCGATGGACGGCGACATCGCCCGCCTCGACGCGATCTGCGATCTCGCCGACCAGCACCGCGCGCTGGTGATGGTCGACGACAGCCACGCCACCGGCTTGGTCGGCAAGACCGGGCGCGGCACCGCCGAGCACCGCAACTGCATGGACCGCGTCGACATCTACACGTCCACGCTCGGCAAGGCGCTGGGCGGCGCGTCGGGCGGCTTCACCAGCGGCAAGCGCGAGCTCGTCGACCTGCTGCGCAACCGCTCGCGGCCCTACCTGTTCTCCAACACGCTGGCGCCGCCGATCGTCGCCGGCAGCCTCGCCGCGCTCGCGCTGCTCACCGAGTCGACCGCGCTGCGCGACAAGCTCGAGCGCAACACCACCCGCTTCCGCGCCGGCCTGACCGCGGCCGGCTTGAACATCCGCCCCGGCACCCACCCGATCGTGCCGGTGATGCTCGGCGACGCCCGCTTGGCCGCCGAGATGGCGAGCCAGCTCCTCGAGGAGGGCATCTACGTCGTCGGCTTCTCGTTCCCGGTCGTGCCCAAGGGTGCCGCGCGCATCCGCGTGCAGCTCTCGGCCGCGCACTCCGATGACGACCTCGACCGCGCCCTCGCCGCCTTCGCCAAGGTCGGCCGCGCGCTGGGGGTCACCCAGTGACCGGCGCCGAGATCGAGGCCAAGCTGCGGGCCGCCCTGCCCGATGCGCACGTCCAGATGACCGACCTCACCGGCACCTCCGATCACTGGAAGGTGCTCGTGGTGTCGGTCGCCTTCCACGGCAAGTCGCACCTGGAGCGTCACCGCATGATCAACACCCTCTTCGCGCAGGAGCTGAAGGGCCCCATCCACGCGCTGACGATGGACTTGGTCACGCCCGACGAGCATCACTGACCCTGTACGCCGATGTGCGACGGCGGCGCCTGAGCGGTCTTCGTCGAGGATCTCCCGAGCTTTCACCGCATTTCTTCGAGCAAACGTCGCGACCGCGTGCCAACATCGTCGCGCGAGCGCCTCGGGGATATGACCGAACCGATCGATCCAACCGCTGCCCTGACGCAAGAGCAGTTCGGCCCCTACGTCGTCTTCGAGCGACTGGGCGTCGGTGGGATGGCGACCGTGCACCGCGCCAAGCAGCGCGGCTTCGAGGGCATCGAGCGCATCGTCGCGCTCAAGCGCCTCTTGCCCCACCTCGCCGAGGACGCGACCTTCATCAAGTCGTTCGTGCGCGAGGCCAAGCTCGCGCTGATGCTGCAGCACGCCAACGTCGTGCAGCTCTTCGAGCTGGGCAAGGTCGGCAACGTCTACTTCATCGCGATGGAGTACATCGACGGCCGCGACATCCGGCGCATCCTGCGCCAGGCTCGCAAGGCCTCGGGCCCGCCGACCATCAACGTCACGCTGTCGCTGCTCATCCAGACGTGCGAGGCGCTCGAGTACGCGCACACCAAGACCACCGACGAGGGTGAGCCCCTCGGCCTGGTCCACCGCGACGTCTCGCCGTCCAACCTGATGGTCACGCGCTCGGGGCACGTGAAGGTCATCGACTTCGGGATCGCCAAGGCGCAGTCGCAGCAGCTGCGGACCCAGACCGGCCGGGTGAAGGGCAAGCTCGCGTACATGGCGCCCGAGGCCATCGCCGGCAAGGAGCTCGACGCCCGCTCCGACCTGTTCTCCGTCGGTGTCATCGCGCACGAGCTGCTCACCGCGCGACCGCTGTTCGCGTCCAAGAACGAGTACCAGACGCTGCTCAACGTGCAGAAGTCGGACATCTTGCCGCCGTCGGCGTTCAACCAGGCGGTGCCGCCCGAGCTCGACGCGATCGTGCTCAAGGCGCTGGCCCGCGATCCCGACGAGCGCTACGCGTCGGCCGCCGAGCTGCGCGACGATCTGCACGCGGTCCGCATCCGCTACCAGCTCTCGGCGACCAACCGCGAGGTCCAAGCCTGGAGCGACTGGGCGTTCTCCCTCGAGGCGGCCGGCGGCAACTTCAGCGGCCCAGCGGTCACCGACTCGCTCGCCGGGATCTCGCGCACGCCGCTGCCGCTTCGCACGGCCATCCCGGCCCGCGCGCCGAGCAGCTCCGAGCTCGCGCGGGTCCGCGGCAAGAGCCACCCGGGCCGGGCCGGCTCCGACGAAGAAGAGGCTGCCGACGTCGCGTGGGGTGGTGGCCAAGAGCAGGACACCGGCAACCCGGTCGTCCTCGACGACGTGCCCGACTACTCGCGCCACCCGTCCGCCCTCGCCGCGATGGGCGGCGAGATGGCGACCTCGCTCGACGCCGCCGACGATCGCGCGTCGTCGACGCTCATCGGCATGGTGGCGCCCAGCGGCCGCGCCGCGACCACGCCGTCGAGCTTTCCCGACGGCTCGAGCGCTGACGCGGTACCCAAGCGTCGCGGCGCCACCCGGGTGTCGTCGGTGCCGCCGCCCAACACGCTGGTCGACGTCGACCGCACGGCGCGCAACGAGCGGGTGTCGAGCCCGGGCTTCGGCGCCGCCGTCGTCGAGCGCAACGGTGCCGGCAAGGCCTTGTGGATCGCGCTGGCCGCGCTGACGCTGGTCGCGGCCTCGGTCGGCGTGTACTTCGGCGTGCTGCGCAGGTCGTCGGCGCCGGCGTCGGTCGCGCCCGGCAAGCCCGAGATCACCGCGGTCACGCCCGGCACGCTCAAGTTCATCGTCGAGCCCAGCGACGCCACCATCAAGATCGCCGGCCTCGAGGCCCATCCCGGCGCGCCGTGGTCGGTGCAGCTCGAGCCCGGCGTGGTGCAGGTCAAGATCAGCCACGACGCCTTCCAGTCGTGGGAGACCTCGGTCGAGCTGTCGACCGCCGAGACCCAGACCATCCGCGTCGTGCTCGCACCCGCGCTGGCCGGGGCCGACGCCAACCGAGCCACGCTCGTCCTCGACTCCGACCCGCCGGGCCTGACCGTCGTCCTCGACGGCAAAGAGCTCGACCGCAAGACGCCGGTCACCGTGCCGGTCGACGCCGGCTCACACACCATCGCGCTTCGTCAGGCCGGCGAGATCCTGTGGCGCCAGCACTTCGTTGCCGAGGCGCGCACTCAGTACGAGTTCGCGCCGTCGATGAGCGACATCAAGCGCCGCGAGCGCGAGGAGCGCGAGGCCCGGGTCGCCGCCGCCGTCCCCCGCGAGCGCGCCCATCCGACGACGACGGTCGCGCCAAGCTTGCCGTCGGTGGTGACCCCGCCGATCGCGTCCGGGAGCGCCGCGCCCGGTAGCGCCGGGTCCGGTAGCGCCGCACCGGCGAAGCTGCCAGTCGCCGTCACCACCGGCAGCGCGGCCCGCCCGGTCGAGACCCCGGCGCCGCTGGTGGTCGCGCCGCCGACCGTGGTGAAGCCCGCGGTCCCGCCGACCGTGGTGAAGCCCGCGGTCCCGCCGGTCGTGGTCGCGCCGCCGGTCGCTCCCCGCACCGGGCCGCCGGCCGTCATCCCGCCCAACGCGGTCAAGCGCACCAGCGGCGAGCTGCCCAAGATCCAGACCATCGTGCGGCCCGGCGAGGAGGCCGCGGTCCCGACCTCGATCAGCGCCAAGATCTGCATCGACGCCGCCGGCACGGTCACGTCGGTGAACATCTACAAGGTCACCGGCACCGTCGCGACCAAGCTGGCGTCGGCGATCAAGACCTGGCGCTTCACCACCCACAAGGTCGACGGCAAGGCGGTGCCGGCCTGCTTCGTCAACACGTTCGCGATGGCGAAGTAAGGGCCCGCGAGTGGACAAGTCGATCGAGGCTCGCGGTCGAGGCGCCCGGAGGGCAAGGCGACGGTGAGGACCGCAGGGGAGCATCCTCGACGGATGTGACCCGAGGACCGGAACCGGCAACGCAGCCAGCCGGGATGGATCGGCCGCGAGAACGGTCGACTTGTTCATTCGAGGGCCCTAAGGGCCCGCGAGTGGACAAGTCGATCGAGGCTCGCGGTCGAGGCGCCCGGATGGCAAGGCGACGGTGAGGACCGCAGGGAAGCATCCTCGACGGAGGTGACCCGAGGACCGGAACCGGCAACGCAGCCAGCCGGGATGGATCGGCCGCGAGAACGGTCGACTTGTTCATTCGAGGGCCCTATGGGTCGGGCTCGACGGCGGGCTACCCGCCGACGACGATGACGCCGCTCATCATGTCCATCCCGCACGCGAAGTCGACCTTGCCGGTCGCCGGCGCGGTGACCGCGATCTCGACGGGCGTGTTGAGCGGCAGGTCGTAGAGCGTTCCGCCGCCGATCCGCACCTGCGCGCCGCACTCGGTGTCCTCGACCCGCGTGAACACCAGCACCAGCTTCTCGTTGGCCTTGGCCTGGATCGAGGCCGGCTCGTAGCCGGCCTTCTTGACCGCGATCGGGATCTGGCGGCTGCCGTCGGTCCGCACCGTGCCGGCGGTGACCGGCGCCGCGGCCGGCGCCTTCTTCGACTCGGCCTTCTTGCAGCCCGCGATGGTGATGACGGCGAACAGGGCGAACGCGACGCGCTTCATGCGCGAGACTCTACCCTGCATTCTCGGCCAACCGCGCGCGCCAGCACCATGCCCAGCGCCGCCTGGCCCTACACCACCGGCACCGCGACCGGGCCGTGGAGGCCCGGCCCACGTGCTGCCCGCACTCGACCGCCGCGACGGCGAGGCCCCCCGCGGCCGCCGCATCCAGCAACGCCGGCGCGGCGGCTCCGCCGAGCTGAGGCTCAGGGCGCGTCGGCCGGCTTGATGGTCATGACCAGGTCGAGGTCGTCGCTGTCGGTGCACTCGGGGTCGCCCTGGCACGAGACCGCCGCCACCTTGCCCGGCGCGGTGGTGTAGACGACCTCCTGCCCGAGGAGCGCGGTGGCGTCGCGGTCGCCGCCCTCGCACAGCGAGAAGTCGCCCGCGAGCGACTGCTCGCCCTCGGTGGTCTCGACGATCACGTAGCAGGCGCGGTCGCCGTTCTCGAGGGCCTTGAGCGTGACGACCTTCAGCTTGCCGGCGGAGTGCCCGCTGGGCGCCGTGGCCGCGGGCGGGGCGGACTTTCCTGCACAGCCGACCAGGAAAAGCGCGAGCGCGAGCGAGGTGCGAAGCATGGCGTACCGTAGTCGATCGCGGTGCCGGGCGCGCCCGCCGGGTCAGCTCAGGCCGTAGGTCTTCAGCTTGCTGTAGATGCTGGCGCGGCTGATCCCGAGGAGCCGCGCCGCGCGGGCCGGCGAGCTACCCGACGCGGTCATGGCCTCTTCGATCGCGTCGCGCTCGACGGCGTGAGCGGCCTCGGCGACCAGATCCTTGAGCGTGCGGCCGGCGGTGAGGCGGGAGCTGGCCCGCATCGGCGCGCGGGCCGGCGTCGGCGGCGACAGCCCGGCCAGGTCGAGATCGACGGCGCGGATGCGCTCGCCGTCGCACAGGATCGCGGCGCGCGAGAGCACGTTCTCGAGCTCGCGGATGTTGCCGGGCCAGGCGTAGCTCATGAGTCGGGCCAGCGCGTCTTGGGTCAGCGTCGTCGGATACCGGCCCGCGCCGGCCGAGGTCTTGGCGGCGCCGCGCCGACGGGCCAGGATGTGGCCGGCCAGCAGCGGGATGTCCTCGCGACGCTCGCGCAGCGGCGGCACCTGGATCGGCACCACCGCGAGGCGCCAGTACAGATCTTCGCGGAACTCGCCGCGCGCGATCAGCGCCCGAAGATCCTTGTTGGTCGCGGCGACCACCCGCACGTCGATCGACACGAAGTGATCGCCACCGACCGGCTTGATCTCCCGCTCCTGGAGCACGCGCAGCAGCTTGTTCTGCACGCTGGGCGCGATGTCGCCGATCTCGTCGAGGAAGATGGTGCCGCGGTGGGCCTCGCGGAACAGGCCGCGGCGGGCCCGCCCGGCGCCGGTGAACGCGCCCTTCTCGTGTCCGAACAGCTCGGCCTCGAGGAGCGACGGCGTGAGCGCCGAGCAATCGAACGCGACGAACGGCTGGTCGGCGCGCGGCGAGATGCGGTGCAGCGTGCGCGCGAGCAGCTCCTTGCCGGTGCCGCTCTCGCCCAGGATGAGCACGGTCGCGTCCGCGCCGGCGACCCGGCCCACCAGCGCCAGCAACGCTCGCGTCGGCGCCGACTCGCCGACGATCTCGCCCAGGCCGCGCGCGCGATCGACCTCGCCGCGCAGGCGCTGCACCTCGCGGGCGAGCGAGCCGTGGGCCGCCGCGCGGGTGACCGCGGCGCGCAGCTCGTCGGCGCCGGCGCTCTTGCGGACCACGTCGACCGCACCGCCCCGCATGGCCGTGACCGTGGCCTGCACCGTCGGCGCCGCCGCCAGCCCGATGAGCGCGACGTCGGGCGCCGCCGCTTGCAGCCGCTCGAGCGCGAGGGCGCTGCCGTCGGGGCCCAGATCGAAGAGCGCCACGTCGTAGGGCACCGCCTGCGCCGACCCGATGGCGGCGTCGAGATCGGCGGCCGCGTCGACGACGAAGCCGTCGCCGAGCTGGAGCGCGATCAGCCGCGGGATGTGGGGCTCGGCGTCGATCACCAGCAGCCGACACGGCGGTGCGCTCACGCCCGGCCTCCACCGTCGAGGATCGGCAGGCACACCGTCGCGGTGGTGCCTTGGCCCGGCGCCGACGCGAACGCCAGCGTGCCGCCATGGTCCTCGACGATGCGGCGGCAGATGCCGACGCCCAGCCCCGAGCCGCGATCGCCGCGGGTCGTGAAGAACGGCTCACCCAGCCGCGCCACGATCTCGGGCGCCATGCCCACGCCATGATCGGCCACGGTGATGCGGGCTCGCCCGCCGTGGTCGAGGCCGACCCGCAGCTCGATGGCGTCGCCGGCCGCGGTCGCCAGCGCCGCGTTGTGGACCAGGTTGATGACCACCTGCGCGAGCTTGGCGTGGTGACACAGGCACAGCGGATGGCCCTCGATCGCGCGCGTCACCACGCGACGCCGCACGTCGGGATCGTGGCGCAAGAGCGCGAGCGCCTCGTCCACGATCGCCACCAGATCAGCCGGCTCGCGCAGCAACGGGCGGTCCTGCCCATCGGAGAAGTCCCGCATCGAGTCGACCATCGCGAGCAGCCGACGCTGGGCACCGACGATCACGTCGGCCAGCTCGACCAGCTCGGGATCGGCGGCGACGCGGGCCTTGATCGCCTCGGCGTAGCCGACCAGCGCGAGCTGCTGGCCCAGCTCGTGGGCGATGCCGGTGACCACGCGGCCGACCGCGGCGAGCTGCTCGGCGACCATCAGCCGCTCGGTCGCCGTTGCCAACTCGCTCGAGGTCGACGCCAGCGCGTGATCGCGCGCCGCGATCTCGCGGGTCAGCTCGTCGACCGAACCGGCCAGCGCCGCCCGCTCGAGCGCCGCGGCCAGGCGCGGCAACAGCTCGGCGGCCTGGACCGGACGAGTCACCACAGCCAGCGGGCCGACCAGCGCGGCCGCCTCGGCGAACGCGTCGGCATCGTCGGCCGCGCACACCGCGATCACCGGCAGCCGCGGATCGCGCTCGCGCAGCTGGGCCACGATCGCGGGACCGGTGCGCCCGCGCAGCCCGACGATCGCAGCGTCGATCGGGCCGGTCTCACCGACGCTCGCCATCACCGGCTCGTGACCGAGGGTCTGCGCGACCACGTCCGCCATCTGCCGGGCGACCAGAGGGTCGTCCTCGATGATGGCGATGCGCGTTACGACTGTCCACAGGTTCGGAATCGGCTGTCCACGCACTTGGACAGCGTACAACGACTTGGACGATTTGTCGCTTCACGCTGACCATAACTAGTTGTAATTAAATACATTATTTACTGGACCCTACCTGGCGCGGAGGTTGCGACCACCCGCTGTGCAGCGAGCTCACCCGCGAGCTCAGCAGGAGAATGCCACCATGAACGACCGTCCCCTGGACGTGCCCCGACTCGATGCCGAGGCCCGATCCTATGCGAAGGCGATCGCGCTTCGCTTCGTGAAAGACGACGCCTCCGCCGCCGACGATATTGCCCAAGACGCCATGCTGCTCGCCCATCGTCACCTCGGCTCGTTCCGTGGCGACGCGCGGTTCTCGACGTGGCTCTATCGCGTCACCACCACCGCCGCGCTGATGCACCTGCGCGGCAAGCGCCGCCGCAGTCGCGAGGTCTTGGCCACCACCGAGGACGCGACGCCGTGGATCGAGACGCTCGCCGGCCGCGGCCCTTCGAGCGAGACGCTGGTGGCCGCCCACGAGCAGTGCGTGCGCGCCGAGCGCGGCGTGGACCGCCTCGGTAAACGCTACGGCGAGGTCTTCCACCTGCGCTACGCGCTCGGCTACACCGAGGGCGAGATCGCGCGCCGCACCGGCCTGTCCCTGGCGGCCGTCAAGACCCGCGCCCATCGCGCCAAGCTCGCCGCGCGTCAGGCTTGCCCCGACTGAACCGGTCCGGCGCTGCCGGGTCGCCGGTCTCGGGTCCCGACGGGTCGACGTCCACGACTTTGGGGTTAGGGTGCCGGGTGCGCCAGAAAGTCGAACGTGCGGCGATCGCCGACGAGCTCCTGCCGGGTGCGCCGGTCGAGCTGCTCCAGGATCTCCACCTGCTCACCCGCACCGGCGAGCTGAACGCCGACGCCCGCCGCAAGCTCAAGCAGATCCGCCACCTGCTGCAGCTGCTAGACCCGGCGCTCGACGACGTGCTGGCCCGCTTCCCGTCGCCGACGGTGGTCGACTGCGGCGCCGGCAAGAGCTACCTCGGCTTCCTGATGTACGTCAGCAAGCTGCGCGGCACCCCGGCGTCGCTGGTGTCGATCGAGAGCCGCGCCGAGCTGGCCCGGGCCGCCGCCGACCGCGCCGAGCGCTTCGCGTGCCCGAAGATGCAGTTCGTGACCGGCACCATCGCCGAGGCGCCCCTGCCCGAGCGCGTGCAGCTGGTGACCGCGCTCCACGCCTGTGACACCGCCACCGACGACGCGCTGGTCCGTGCGGTCGGCAGCAACGCCGACTGGATCGCGGTGGTGCCGTGCTGCCAGGCCGAGGTCGCGCGCCAGCTCGGCGAGGGCAAGCGCCCCGATCCGACGCTGGCGACCTTGTCGGCGCACCCGTGGCACCGTCGCGAGCTCGGCTCGCACCTGACCAACGTCGTCCGCGCGCTCGCGCTCGAGGCGCACGGCTATCAGGTCACGGTCACCGAGCTCACCGGCTGGGAGCACTCGCTCAAGAACGAGCTCATCCTCGCGCGCCGCGTGCAGCGCTTCGACCGCACTGCCCAGGCCCGCCTCGACGAGCTGTGCGCCCGCTTCGGCATCCAGCCCGCGATCGTGCGCGGGCTGCCGTCCGCCGCCTGAGCTACAGGTCGATGTCGAACCCGACGCGGGCGCCGATCTTCACGGTCGTGAGGTCCGCTCCGTCGACGAACGCGCGCTCCCACGACAGCCCGAGCGCGGCGCCCGGGAAGAAGAAGCGCGTGCGCAGGCCACGGCCGCCGATCGACGCCCCGACGTGGAGGCCTTGGTCGAGGCGGTCGAGCTCGCCCTCGCGGGTCTTGCCGAGCCAGCCCAGCTCGCCCTCGAGGTAGACGTTGGTGAGCGTGTGGCGATAGACCACCGGCGCGACGACATCGACGCCGATCACCAGCTCGCCGCGGTTGCCCTGGTCGTCCTTCGGGAAGCTCGCGGTCGCGCCCAACTCGACGCCGGCGTAGAGGCCCGAGCGCGCGCCGAAGTTGCGGCCGAGCAAGAGCCGCCCCGCGCCGCCGCCCGACACGTCCCAGCGATCGCCCTGATGGATCAGGATGCCCTTGCCGCCGCCGCTGGCGGTGAGCTGCCAGCGGCCATCGGAGATCTGGCGGCCTCGGAACGGCTCCTCGACCTCGAGCCAGAACGGACAATCGGCGGCGGCGACGCGGTCGGCCTCGGCGAGCACCATCCGCACCCGGTGCAAGATCAGCAGGTCGCCGACCTTGCCGAGCGAGCGTCCGCGGGCCCGCCACGCCGCCTCGATCGGCCCGCCACCGTCGACGATCTGCTGGTCGAGCCAGGTGTGCAGGAGCTGGCGTGCCAGCGGCTCGACCCGGCACACCGAGTCGAGCGCGTCGGGCAAGATCTCCTCGACCTCGAGACGATCGATGCTCCAGCCGGTGGCGGCGGCGACGGTGACCTCGCGCTCGAGATCGCGATAGAGCGCCGCGCCGCTGCGATCGGGCGGCACGGTCCGCGCACAGCCGGCCGCGACGATGACGAGAGCGGCGAGGAGCTTCAAATCGTGAGGTACTCACCCTCGGCCGCGGCGAACACCGGCACCGAGGCCCGCGACTGCGCGGTGACGACCAGCCGATCGATCGCCTCGTCGGTGGCGTCGGGGCTGTGGTGGAACAGCGCGAGCTTGGCGGCGCCGGCCGCGCGCGCCAGGTGGACGCCGGCCGAGACCGGCGAGTGTCCCCAGCCGCGGGCGAGCGCGTAGGCGTCGTCGTCGTGCATCGCGTCGTGGATCAGCAGGTCGGCGCCGGCGGCCAGCGCGAAGGCCTCACGGGTCGGGCGGTGCGGTGCGGGATACTCGACGTCGGACAGGAACGCGACGATCTTGTTGTCGGCCTTGATCCGAAATCCGGTCGTCCACATCGTGCCGTGGGGCAGCGCGGCGGTCGTGATCTCGAAGTCGTCGACGAGCAGCTCGGCGCCGGGCAGGAACGACTCGATCGACACCCCGGCCGCCAGGTTCTCGAGGCCGTTGAGCGGGCTGTAGTGAGGCGCGAGTTGGTTCTGCAGCGTGCCGCGCAGCGAGCCGCCGGCCGGATCGGCGCCGAGGATGCGGATCTGGTTGCCCTTGATGAAGAACGGCGTGAAAAACGGCAGGCCCTGGATGTGATCGAGGTGGGTGTGGCTGAGCAGCACCGGCAAGCGGCCGGCGCCGCGCCCGAACTCGCTGGCCATGAGGTGCTTGGCGTAGACCGTCGCGCCGGTGCCGAGATCGATGAGCAAGCGATTGCCCCCGTCGGTGACCAGCTCGACCGACGTGGTGTTGCCGCCATGGCGCAAGAAGTCCTTGCCGCACATCGCGAACGAGCCGCGCACGCCCCAGAACCGGATCTTCACGCCGCGACCACGCGGGCGACGCCGACGGTGAGGACCATGCCTTCGCACGCCGTGATCACGTCGATGCCGACCTCGGCGCCGCGCGCGCGATACTCGGCGGCGATCGTGTCCATCTGATCGTCGTCGTGGGCCGGCGCGTGGTGATACAGGATGAGGCGGCGCACGTCGTTGCCAGCCAGGATCTCGAGCGCCTGATCGGGCGTGGAGTGGCCATAGTGCGGGAACCGGGCGTACTCGTCGGGGACGTAGTGGGTGTCGTAGATGACGGTGTCGCAGCCGCGGATGGCGTCGACCAGCTCGGCGCGCATCTTGACCAGCGACGCGCGATCCTCCTCGGTGAGCAGCTCGAGGCCCGACAGGAAGTGCTGCTTGTGCAGCACCTCGGTGAACGGCGCGGTGTCGCTGATGTACGCCACCGAGGTGCCGTCGCCGTCGAGGCGATAGCCGACCGAACCGAACGGATGGTTGAGCGCGATCGGCAGGATCTTCACGCCGCCGATCGCGATGGGCACGCCGGGCTCGACCTCGTGGAACTGGAAGTCGGCGGGCACCGCCTCGAGCGGGATCGGGAAGAACTCGTGACGGGTGATGCCGCCGATCACCTGATGCAGCTCGTCAGCGGCGGTGAGCAGCGCATACACGTCGATCACGGTGTCGGGGATGTACGCCGGCTCGAAGAACGGCAGGCCCTGGATGTGGTCCCAGTGCACGTGCGACAGCAGGATCGTGTAGCGGCGGCGCTCGGCGCTGGCCTCGCGCGCCAGCTTCTGACCGAGGGCGCGCAAGCCGGTGCCGGCGTCAAAAATCACGACCTGACCATCCCGGGTCCGGACCTCGACACACGAGGTCTGGCCGCCGTATCGAACGGTCGCAGGGCCGGGCACGGGATAGCTCCCGCGCACGCCCCAGAACGTGATCTCCATTGCCGAGATTCTAACCCGGCCGGCCCGCCGGCGAAACCAAGCCACCGCAATCCTGCCTCATGGCAGCTCGGCCGCGACCAGCCGCCTCATGGGGGCTCGGATGGGGCCCCGACGGGGACCTGGCCCCGGCGGCGGCGCCGCGACCAGCCGCCTCATGGG